>VOFI01000502.1_pt1 | contig 98000 bp, 97 predicted proteins | sample 5384131 | NCBI WGS metagenome assembly VOFI01 (sample SAMN12384728, study PRJNA508395) | human gut metagenome | isolation source: healthy gut H | host: Homo sapiens
ACACCAAGTCTAAACAGTCGGGAGAAATCGTCCCCTGTTGGAAGAGGAGCGGAGTCTTACTTTGCTTTGACTTTCCCATATAAGCAACGAAGCTGAACGAACTGTTCACCCGGTTGCACATATCCGCTTTCCAACATTTTTTCTGATACTTGAAATTTAGCGAGATGATGCCGTACATACTTCTCCATATCCGGCGATTGTTTTTTGACGAAAGCCTCTAAATCGACCTTTCCGTTTTCATGAATGAGAACTTTTGCTTTAACAGTACGGAATCCCCATTCTTTGCAATGTTTTGTCTCCGCTTTATCTATCCAGAAGATAGCGGTGGCGCTTATTGTGTCCGCAATACATTCTTCAGTATCACTGTTACTTACGTTGTCGGAAACTTCCTTTTCGGTATTCTCGCTCTGTTTCAATTGACAGGAAACTGCCAAAATAGTTAGTAGAAAATAGAATAAAATTGTTTTCATCGTGTTCAATAATTATAGGATAGGCGACAAATTTACTAAAAAAATGAGAACAAAGAGTGTTTGTTCCCTTTTATTTTCTTATATTTGCAACCAAATTTTCTACGAATAATGAAAATTAAGGAAATAGTAAGCGCCCTTGAACAATTCGCGCCTCTGCCATTGCAAGACGGTTTCGATAATGCCGGCCTGCAAATCGGATTGACAGATGCGGAAGCAGCAGGGGCTTTGTTGTGTCTTGACGTCACCGAAGCTGTGTTGGATGAAGCTATCGCGCTGGGGTACAATCTCGTTATATCGCACCATCCGCTCATTTTCAAAGGCTATAAATCTATCACGGGCAAAGATTATGTGGAACGCTGCATGCTGAAAGCAATAAAGAATGATATTGTGATCTATTCAGCACATACCAATCTTGATAATGCCCAAGGCGGAGTGAATTATAAGATAGCCGAAAAAATTGGACTGAAGAATCTGAAAGTACTTGAACCGAAGGAGAATAGCCTGATTAAATTGGTTACATTTGTTCCTAATGCGCAAGCTGATGCAGTGCGGGAAGCGCTGTTTGCTGCGGGATGCGGAAACATAGGCAACTATGATTCATGCAGTTACAATTTAGAAGGAGAGGGGACTTTCCGGGCAAAGGAGGGAACGCATCCTTTCTGTGGGGCAATCGGCGAATTGCATCGTGAAGGAGAAGTAAGGATAGAGACTATCCTCCCTGCATTCAAAAAATCGGCAGTCGTCAGAGCCTTGCTGGCCGTTCATCCTTATGAGGAACCGGCGTTCGACATTTATCCGTTGCAGAACGACTGGACACAGGCAGGCTCGGGAATTATCGGTGAACTGGATGAATCGGAAACCGAACTTGAATTTCTGAAACGTATCAAAAAAACCTTCGAGGTTGGCTGTCTGCGCCATAATAAGTTGACGGGCAGGGAAATACGAAAAGTAGCACTATGCGGAGGTGCAGGCGCATTTCTGCTTCCACAGGCAATCCGGTCGGGAGCGGATGTTTTTATTACAGGTGAGATAAAGTATCATGATTATTTCGGTCACGAAGGGGAAATCCTGATGACGGAAATTGGTCATTACGAAAGCGAACAATATACAAAAGAAATTTTTTATTCCATAATCCGGGATTTATTTCCTAATTTTGCGCTCCAATTGAGTAAAATAAATACGAATCCCATAAAATATTTGTAAGTAAAATGGCTAGAGAAGCAAAAAAAGATCCGAATGAGTTGACAGTGGAACAGAAGTTGAAGACGCTGTTCCAACTACAAACGATGTTGTCTAAGATTGATGAGATCAAAACATTGAGAGGTGAACTTCCATTGGAAGTACAAGACCTTGAAGACGAAATTGCCGGTCTGAGTACACGTATCGACAAGATCAAAGCAGAAGTGGAGGAACTGAGAGTTGCTATTGCCGGCAAGAAGGTGGAAATTGAAACTGCTAAATCTTCAGTAGAAAAATATAAGTCGCAACAGGACAACGTTCGCAATAACCGCGAATACGACTTCCTGACCAAAGAGATCGAGTTCCAGACATTGGAAATCGAACTTTGTGAGAAGAGAATTAAAGAGTATTCTGCAGATAAAGAAGAAAAAAAGAGGCTGAAGTAGCAAAGAATGAACTGGTGCTTGACGAAAGACAGAAAGACCTTGAACAGAAGAAAGGCGAACTGGACGAAATCATTTCTGAAACCAAGCAGGAAGAAGAAAAACTGAGAGACAAGGCTAAAGACCTGGAAACTAAGATCGAACCGCGCTTGTTACAGTCATTTAAGCGTATCCGTAAGAACTCCCGCAACGGTTTGGGTATTGTATACGTACAGCGTGATGCTTGCGGTGGTTGCTTCAACAAGATTCCGCCCCAGAGACAATTGGACATCCGCTCACGTAAGAAGGTAATCGTTTGCGAATATTGCGGACGCATCATGATTGACCCTGAATTGGCTGGCATACAAATCGAGCACAAAGGTAGAAGAAGCTCCGGCACCAACTACTAAAAGAGCTATCAGAAGAAAAACTGCTGAATAAGAGAAATCATCCATTAACAAGTAGTTAAAGTTACTGTTTAATATAGGAAGCCCTGCAACAATGCAGGGCTTTTTTTTTATCAGTGTCCGTATAAACAGGGATCTCGTACCCAAGATAACATCACGCTGAATAGAAACTTTGTTCTGTCGTTACGCCGGTAAACAAACTCACCCTTTAGTTGTTATCTTTTCATTTCATAAAAACCTGAACTGAATATGAACATACGAGCATGGAGCATATCGCTCCTTTTGTTTCTTTCAACTGTGACTGCGGTTGGGCAAACTGCAAACCGCTATTTGAAAGCTCCTCTCCCTAACGGCTGGGAAGAAAATGGGGAAGTGTTTCAACAGACACTTCCGGTAGACGACCATTGGTGGAAATCTTTCGGGGACAGCAAACTGGATTCTCTGATTGTTTTGGCGGTAGACCGTAACTATTCCGTTGCAATGGCAATTAACCGCATCGCTGCTGCCCGTGCCAACCTTTGGGCCGAACGTGGCAATTTCTTTCCTTCAATCGGATTGAATGCCGGTTGGACCCGACAGGAAACAAGTGGAAATACAAGCTCAATTCCCCAAACTACGGAACATTATTATGATGCATCACTCAGCATGAGTTGGGAAATTGATGTGTTCGGTAGTATCCGCAAACGGGTAAAGGCACAGAAAGAGAACTTTGCTGCCAGTAAGGAGGAATATACCGGAGTAATGATTTCTATGGCGGCGGAAGTGGCTTCGGCCTATATCAATTTGAGGGAACTGCAACAGGAACTTGAAGTTGTGAATAAAAACTGCGCTTCTCAGGAAGAAGTACTGAAAATCACGGAAGTACGGTATAACACTGGATTAGTGGCTAAGCTGGATGTCGCACAGGCTAAGTCTGTGTTATATAGTACAAAAGCTTCCATTCCACAACTGGAAGCCGGTATCAATCAGTATATTACGATGTTAGCAGTTTTGCTGGGAATGTATCCGCAGGACATTCGTCCGGTACTGGAACCTGTCGGAACATTGCCCGACTATATGGAACCGATCGGCGTGGGAATGCCTGTCGATCTGTTGATGAGACGTCCCGATGTGCGGAGTGCGGAACGAAGCGTGAACGCACAAGCGGCATTGCTCGGAGCTTCAAAGGCGGACTGGTTGCCGAAAGTTTTTCTGAAAGGCTCGTTCGGTTATGCGGCTCGTGACTTGAAAGACTTGACAAAGAGTAAAAGCATGATGTATGAGATTGCACCGTCAATGAGTTGGACGCTTTTCAGCGGAGGGCAGTTGGTTAATGCTACACGACTGGCTAAAGCCCAACTGGACGAATCAATTAACCAATTCAATCAGACTGTCCTGACTGCTGTACAGGAAACAGATAATGCAATGAATTCTTACCGGAATTCAATCAAGCAGATTGTAGCGCTGCGCGAAGTACGCAATCAGGGAATTGAGACACTGAAACTTTCATTGGAACTTTATAAACAGGGGCTTTCTCCCTTTCAGAATGTGTTGGATGCACAGCGGTCTTTGTTGTCCTATGAGAATCAGTTGGTACAGGCACAGGGGAGTTCGCTACTCCAGTTGATAACTCTCTACAAGGCTTTGGGAGGCGGTTGGCAAGAATAAAGAATTTATAAATAAAAATATAACCTAACGTAACGGATATGAAAAAACTAATGTATATTTTCTTTGCGCTGCCGATATTGACCGGTTGCAAGGAGAAAAAAAGCGCAGGAGCAATGGGAGGGATGCCAACTCCGGAAATTAGCGTAACTAAACCAATAATAAAGAATGTAACTCTGACGAAAGATTATCCGGGCTATCTGACAACGGAAAAGACTGTAAACCTGGTGGCCAGAGTGAACGGAACACTGCAATCGACTTCGTATACTCCGGGAGGACGGGTGAAACAGGGACAATTATTGTTTGTCATCGAACCTACCTTATATAAGGATAAGGTGGAACAGGCGGAAGCTGCACTAAAAACGGCCCAAGCCCAGTTGGAATATGCCCGCAGCAATTACAGCCGTATGAAAGAAGCTGTCAAAAGCGATGCCGTGAGTCAGATACAGGTACTTCAAGCGGAATCTTCCGTGGCAGAAGGTGTGGCGGCGGTCAATAATGCGGAAGCAGCTTTGAGCACGGCCCATACGAATCTGAGCTATTGCTATGTCCGCGCTCCGTTTGACGGAACGATCAGTAAAGCAACTGTTGATGTAGGCAGCTATGTGGGCGGTTCGTTGCAGCCTGTCACTTTGGCTACTATCTATAAGGATAATCAAATGTACGCATATTTCAATGTAGCTGACAACCAATGGCTGGGAATGTTGATGAACAACCGGCAAAGTGCACAGGAACTTCCGAAGAAAATAATGGTTCAGTTGGGCAAGGAAGGTTCGGAAATGTATCCGGCCACACTGGATTATCTGTCTCCGAACGTGGACTTGAATACGGGAACGTTGACAGTTCGTGCCAACTTTGACAACCCGCAAGGGATACTAAAGAGCGGATTATATGTAAGTATCACGTTACCGTATGGAGAAGCCGATAATGCCATGTTGGTAAAAGAGGCTTCTATCGGGACGGACCAGTTGGGAAAATACTTGTATCTTGTCAATGATTCTAACATTGTTCGTTACCGGCATATTGAGATAGGGCAGTTGATAGGTGATACTTTACGGCAAGTGACGGGAGGGCTTTCTCCGCAAGACAGGTATGTCACGAAGGCTCTGATGAAGGTCAGGGACGGAATGAAGATAAAACCGATGCCGTAAACTGAATATTAATCCTAAACTATAATCTTATGTTTTCTAAGTTTTTTATCAACCGACCGATATTTGCTACCGTCCTTGCCTTGCTGATTGTAGTAGCCGGTCTGGTGACACTCAATATATTGCCGGTAGCGCAATTTCCGGAGATTACACCGCCAACGGTACAGGTATCTGCTGTTTATCCGGGGGCAAATGCCGAAACCGTTGCCCAAACAGTAGGTATTCCTATCGAACAGCAGGTGAACGGGGTAGACGGTATGCTTTATATGTCCTCTAATTCATCTTCTTCGGGAGCCTATTCTCTGACGATCACATTTGCCGTCGGTACGGATATTGATATGGCAACCGTCCAGGTACAAAACAGGGTAAGCGTCGCACAATCATCGCTCCCCGAACCGGTAGTAGTGCAAGGAGTCACTGTGCAGAAACAGTCTTCAAACATTGTGATGTTCCTGACAATGACTTCGCAGGATTCTGTATACAATAGCCTGTATCTGACTAATTATGCCAAATTGAATTTAGTAGACCAGCTGACACGTGTGCCCGGAGTGGGTGCTGTCAACGTGATGGGAGCAGGGGACTATTCCATGCGCATCTGGCTCGATCCGGAGGCTATGCGTATACGGAATATTTCACCGCAACAGGTTTATCAGTCTATCCAGTCGCAGAATGTGGAAGTATCTGCCGGATATATCGGTCAACCTATCGGGCAGGATAATAATAATGCTTTTCAGTATACATTGAATGTGCAGGGGCGGCTCAGTTCTCCCGAACAGTTCGGAAATATTATCATCCGCCGCGAACAGAATGGGGCCATGCTCCGTCTGAAAGATATTGCCAGGATTGATCTGGGATCTGCTTCTTACAGTGTGGTGTCCCGATTGAAAGGGCAGCCTACGGCGGCTATTGCTATTTATCAGCAACCGGGTTCCAATTCGCTGGATGTCTCGAAAGGAGTGAAAGCCAAGATGCAGGAACTGGCCGCCAACTTCCCGGCAGGAGTGTCTTATAATGTTACGTTGGATACGACGGATGTGATTCATGCTTCTATTGATGAAGTTATGGTTACTTTCTTTGAAACAACGCTGCTGGTGATACTTGTGATTTTCCTGTTTTTGCAGAACTGGAGGGCGGTGATTATTCCTTGTCTTACCATTCCGGTGTCTCTGATTGGTACACTGGCGGTAATGGCAGCATTCGGCTTTTCTATTAATACACTGACATTGTTCGGATTGATTTTGGCAGTTGCCATTGTGGTGGATGATGCTATAGTGGTGGTGGAGAACGCTTCGAGATTGTTGGAAACGGGACAATATTCACCTCGTGAAGCGGTGACAAAAGCGATGGGAGAAATTACCGGACCAATCGTCGGAGTGGTGCTTGTGTTGCTTGCCGTATTTATTCCGACTATGATGATTAGTGGAATTTCCGGACAATTATACAAACAGTTTGCGCTGACTATTGCAGCTTCTACCGTATTGAGCGGTTTCAACTCCCTGACATTGACACCTGCTCTCTGTGCGTTGTTTCTGGAAAAGAGCAAGCCTTCTAACTTCTTCATATACAAAGGATTCAACAAGGCTTATGATAAGACGCAGGGAGCGTATGATAAGATAGTCAAATGGTTGTTGGCACGTCCCGGAATGGCTCTTGTGTCGTATGGCATATTGACGGCTATTGCCGTGTTGCTCTTTATGCACTGGCCGTCTACATTCATTCCGGATGAAGATGACGGGTATTTTATTGCGGTTGTCCAACTTCCGCCCGCAGCCAGTCTGGAACGTACACAGGCGGTAGGTGACAAGATTAACCGGATTCTAGATTCTTATCCGGAAGTGGAGAATTATATTGGAATCTCCGGTTTTTCCGTCATGGGCGGAGGTGAACAAAGTAACTCGGCCACTTATTTCGTTGTACTGAAAAACTGGAGTGAAAGGAAAGGGAAGGAGCATACGGCAGCCGCTGTTGTCAACCGCTTTAATGGCGAAGCGTATATGACGATTCAGGCTGGGACTGTGTTTGCCATGGTTCCTCCGGCCATTCCGGGACTGGGTGCTTCCGGCGGTTTGCAACTTCAGTTGGAAGACCGTCGTAATCTGGGACCGACGGAAATGCAGCAGGCTATCAATGCCATGCTTGCCTCTTATCATTCCAAGCCGGCTTTAGCTTCCGTCTCCAGCCAGTATCAGGCAAACGTTCCCCAGTATTTTCTGAATATCGACCGGGATAAGGTACAGTTTATGGGCATCGCTTTGAATGATGTATTCTCTACATTAAGTTATTATATGGGTGCGGCGTATGTAAATGATTTTGTAGAATTCGGCCGTATCTACCAAGTGAAGATAGAGGCGCGCGACCAGGCGCAACGGGTGATTGATGATGTCTTGAAACTGAGTGTTCCCAATGCGGCAGGAGAAATGGTGCCTTTTTCATCTTTCACCAAGGTGGAGGAACAGTTAGGACAGGATCAGATCAACCGTTATAATATGTACTCGACTGCTTCTCTGACTTGTAATGTCGCTCCGGGAAATAGCACAGGGCAAGCTATTCAAGAAGTGGAAGCATTGTTCAAGGAACAGTTGGGCGATGAATTTGGTTATGAATGGACTTCCGTTGCTTATCAGGAGACGCAGGCCGGGAATACAACTACCATTGTTTTAGTAATGGCTCTGATTGTCGCCTTCCTGGTTTTGGCTGCACAATATGAAAGCTGGACGAGTCCGGTGGCGGCTGTTATCGGATTGCCGGTAGCATTATTGGGAGCTATGATAGGCTGTCTGGTAATGGGAACTCCGGTCAGCATCTATACTCAAATCGGTATTATCTTGCTTGTTGCGCTTTCTGCCAAGAATGGTATTCTGATTGTGGAGTTTGCCCGCGACTTCCATGCCGAGGGTAACTCTATCCGTGAGTCGGCATTTGAAGCCGGACACGTCAGGTTGCGTCCTATCCTAATGACGTCTTTTGCTTTTGTATTGGGAGTAATGCCGTTATTATTTGCTTCTGGAGCAGGTGCACAGAGCCGCATTGCATTAGGTGCCGCCGTTGTTTTTGGTATGGCAATGAATACACTGCTGGCAACGGTTTATATACCTAACTTCTATGAATTAATGCAGAAATTGCAGGAGAAATTCAACAAGAAGAAAGGAAACAACGATAAGCAGGAAGGGAGTATGTAAAGATAGAATACTATCCGGAAAGTATCCGGAAGACGACTGAATCAGGGTGTCGGTAGATGGATGTGATAGTGACGGTATGTGCTTTACATAGCGTCGCTATCGTGACCGGATAGCGACACTCTTTTTTATAAGTTATTATAGTCTGGAATATCCTGGAGGAAAATATAACTCTGGTGTTCATAATCCATTCGGCAGCAATAATGTTGCATTCCATTGCTGACAATCAGGTAATCTACTTTCAGTACCATATTATAGCGGGTTATCTGATCGAATACCGCTTGTGTGATTTCGATGTGCGGTGCTTTGTATTCCACAATCATGCGTGCCGACAAATCCCTGCGATAGAGCACTGTATCACACCGCTTGGTAGTGCCGTTCAACTTTACCATTACTTCATTGGCAAGAAGGGCGGTCGGATATCCTTTGTGTGCAATAAGAAAGTGAACGAAGTGTTGACGCACCCATTCTTCCGGAGTGAGAGCGACATATCGTTTGCGAATCACGTCGAAAATTACATTTTTTCCGTTTCGTACGTTTATTTTAGTGTCGAATACTGGTAGGTTTAACGATAACATTTATTATTTTTGTAAGTTAAATAATGGTTCCCATTTTTGGGACCACAAATTTAATGAAATTATGAAAACAAAAGAAGAAATCGTAGCTAATTGGCTGCCCCGTTACACAAAACGTAACCTGGAGGATTTTGGAGAGTATATTCTGTTGACTAACTTCAACAAGTACGTCGAGATTTTCGCAAATCAGTTTAATGTTCCTATTTTAGGAAGGGATGCAAATATGATTTCTGCTTCTGCCGAAGGTATCACAATGATTAACTTCGGTATGGGAAGTCCCAACGCTGCTATCATCATGGACTTGCTGGGAGCTATTCGCCCCAAAGCATGTTTATTCCTCGGAAAATGTGGTGGTATCGACAAGAAAAACCAGCTTGGCGACTTGATTCTTCCTATTGCGGCTATCCGTGGGGAGGGAACTTCCAATGATTATTTTCCTCCCGAAGTTCCTGCGTTGCCTGCATTTATGTTGCAGCGTGCCGTTTCTTCATCCATTCGTGACAAAGGCCGCGACTATTGGACCGGTACTGTATATACCACCAACCGCCGTATTTGGGAACATGATGATGCATTCAAGGAATATCTGAAAAAGACACGGGCTATGGCGGTCGACATGGAAACTGCAACTTTGTTTAGTTGTGGCTTTGCCAACCACATTCCTACCGGTGCATTATTATTAGTATCTGACCAGCCTATGACTCCCGACGGAGTAAAAACAGATAAGAGTGATAATTTGGTTACCAGAAATTATGTAGAGGAGCATGTTGAAATCGGTATTGCTTCTCTGCGTATGATTATTGATGAAAAGAAAACTGTTAAACACTTGAAATTTGACTGGTAAACCCAGTCTTTCTGAAAAATATATATGGCAAAACAAGAGCTGACCTGTGATGACATCCTCAAGGAATTGAGGGCAAAGCAGTATCGTCCTATCTATTATTTGATGGGAGAGGAATCGTATTATATCGACTTGATAGCCGATTACATTACTGATAATGTGTTGAACGATACGGAAAAGGAATTCAACCTGACTGTGGTGTACGGTGCTGATGTGGATGTAGCGACTATCATAAATGCTGCCAAGCGTTATCCGATGATGTCCGAACATCAAGTGGTAGTAGTCAAGGAGGCACAAGCAGTGCGTAACATGGAGGAACTGTCTTACTATCTTCAGAAGCCGCTTCATTCAACTATCTTGGTAATATGCCATAAGCATGGTACATTGGACCGCAGAAAGAAGTTGGCCGCCGAAGTTGAAAAGACGGGTGTGCTGTTTGAATCTAAAAAAGATAAAAGATGCACAGCTCCCAGCCTTCATTGCTTCTTACATGAAACGGAAAGGCGTTGATATGGAACCTAAAGCAACTGCTATGCTTGCTGATTTTGTCGGCTCAGATTTAAGTCGTCTGACCGGAGAACTTGAAAAGTTGATTATCACTTTACCCGCAGGACAAAAACGTGTTACTCCTGAACAGATAGAAAAGAACATAGGCATAAGCAAAGATTATAATAACTTTGAATTGCGCAGTGCTTTAGTGGAAAAGGATATATTGAAAGCAAATAAGATAATAAAATATTTTGAGGAAAATCCGAAAACTAACCCGATTCAAATGACATTGTCTCTGCTGTTTAGTTTCTATTCCAACTTAATGTTGGCATATTATGCTCCTGACAAATCGGAGCAGGGAATCGCTACAATGTTAGGACTAAGAACGCCCTGGCAAGCTAAAGATTATATGGCGGCAATGCGTAAATATAGCGGAGTTAAGACGATGCAAATCGTTGGAGAAATACGATATGCTGATGCAAAATCAAAAGGAGTGAAAAATAGTTCTATGTCGGACGGAGATATTCTGCGTGAATTAGTGTTTAAAATTCTTCATTAGAAAAAAGCGACTGTTTCACATCGATAAGAGGTATATACTTTTACTGTCATTCAAGTAAGTATATACCTCTTATTATATTCTCTATATTGAACCTTCCAAATGAATAGTTAGCATCCTAATTTTAAACTGAATATTTTACAAAATTACCACACTTTCTTTATCTGTTTTTCCTGATAGAAAATATGTGTTTCTGAGTTACTTTTCCCGTTTTGTTTTCATCTTACTTGATTCCCGAATTTTGTCTCTTTTAATAAATCCCATTGAAAAATCAAGATTAAATCAAAACTTGTAATGTATATAATATCCTCTTGATTTTTTAAGCGAAAACGAAAGAGAAACTTCCTTTTGTTTAAAACCTGGTCTGTCATTTTGATAGTTTTATGATTTTCTGTAATAATCTCCCCATTTTTTCTAGTTTATCTAAAGATTAATATCATAAAAATGGGAATAACACTCTGTATTATAGATTATTATGATAAAAATAAGGCCTCTAGAATTGAAAAAAAGTAGAGAATAGGTGAAGAGTACGTAAATATTGCAAGGATTTACCATTTTAGACCTGACATGTAAAAGATGATTTGAAAAGCGTTCGATATACATGAGTGAATTATAGATTTTTTCTCTTGTTTTATTGCTGATGCAACTACTCAATTTCACTTTTGTGTATCTTACACTTTCCGTTTGTAAAATATAATATTGTAATGCAAACACAAGTGTAACGAGAAGAAGCTATACACAAAAAGTATATGATGTAAATTACAAGAATAAATAAAGTAGTATAAAGGTGAAAGGAGAGGGGTTAACACTTTATTTTTACGCATTTATACATCTGTTTATCAGTAATATGCATGTGATATCTAAATTTTTACTATAACAGACTATATTATACACAATGTATTTTTGTGAATAACAAAATCAATAAATAAATTACGAATAATATATAATTAATAATTAGTTATTTACCACCTTTTATTAAACTTGAAATATGATTTAGAAAGATAGTGTTTTTATGAGTATACAAACATACTAATACATCAGTAAACAAATACACACATTTGTCATATCTATATTTTTAGATTTGTGATTTGCATTTGTGAAACAAAATATTTACCTTTGTATATTCACATAAAGGATTTGTATTTTTGTGAAATCAGCATGTTATGCACACAATTGTAATCAAAAAAGGCTATATGGAAATAAAAAGACAGAATTAGAATGATAATGGAGAGAGAAAAAGTTCCTCCCAGAGTTTTTGCTGAAACAATCGGAGTTCAGCAATCTACTCTCTCACATATTTTAAATGATCGGAATAAACCAAGCCTGGAAGTAGTGATGAAAGTTCACCAGACTTATAATTACGTAAATCTTGAATGGTTACTATATGGAAGAGGTGAAATGTTGGCTTCTGCTGAAGAATCTTCATTGGCTTCCTCTAATGGTGATTATCAACCTTCTTTGTTTGATGAGAATCCTGTAAATCCGTCCAAAGAGACGATTACTTTGGAAAATCGCAAGGAAATGCCGTTAAGAAACACCGAAAATGCCCCCAAAGAGATTGTAAAACAAGAGATTAGGTATATAGAAAAGCCTGCCAGGAAAATTACTGAAATAAGAATTTTCTTTGATGATAATACCTATGAAACGTTTAGACCTGAAAAATAAGTGGTAAAATCGCAGGTTTGAGCAAATTCCTGTATCTTTGTACCCGGAATACGAATTTATACTTTTTATATCCATACATGAAGAAATTTATTTTAGATCTGACAGTGACCGAGAATATCAGATTGAATGCAAACTATGTATTGCTAAATTGACCTCTCAGTCATTACTGCCCGAAATGTTACCTGGGCAGTTTGCCGAACTCCGGGTGGACGGTTCGCCTACTACATTCTTGCGTCGTCCTATCTCTATTAATTTTGTAGACAAACAGCGAAACGAAGTGTGGTTTCTCATCCAGTTGCTTGGAGACGGAACAAGGCGATTGGCAGAAGTAAATCCGGGTGATGTTATCAATGTGGTACTTCCATTAGGAAATGGCTATACAATGCCTCAGAATCCTTCAGATAAGCTTTTGTTAGTTGGTGGAGGTGTTGGAACAGCACCGATGTTATATTTGGGCGAGCAATTGGCTAAGAATGGTCATAAACCTACCTTTCTTTTGGGTGCACGTAGTGATAAGGATCTGTTGCAACTGGAAGAATTTGCCAAATATGGAGAGGTGTATACTACTACGGAAGATGGTAGTCACGGAGAAAAAGGATATGTTACCCAACATTCCATATTAAATAAGGTACGATTTGAGCAGATTTACACTTGCGGTCCCAAACCGATGATGGTGGCTGTGGCAAAATATGCCAAAAGTAATCAGATAGAATGTGAAGTATCTTTGGAAAATACAATGGCTTGTGGAATCGGAGCCTGTCTTTGTTGTGTGGAAAATACGACAGAAGGTCATTTGTGTGTATGTAAAGAAGGTCCTGTTTTTAATATAAATAAACTACTATGGCAGATTTAAGTGTAAACATTGGTGAATTGCAGATGAAGAACCCGGTGATGACTGCATCTGGTACATTTGGATATGGTGAAGAGTTCTCGGATTTCATTGATATAGCGCGAATAGGTGGTATCATTGTAAAGGGGACAACCCTTCACAAACGTGAAGGAAACCCTTATCCGCGTATGGCAGAGACTCCTTCTGGGATGTTAAACGCTGTAGGACTGCAAAATAAGGGTGTTGATTACTTTGTGGAACATATATATCCTCGTATAAAAGACATTCAAACGAATATGATTGTAAACGTTTCGGGGTCTGCGATCGAAGATTATGTAAAAACAGCTGAAATCATTAATGAACTTGACAAAATTCCTGCTATAGAGCTAAACATCTCTTGCCCTAATGTAAAGCAAGGTGGCATGGCCTTTGGTGTGTCAGCAAAAGGGGCTTCTGAAGTAGTAAAAGCAGTGCGTTCAGCTTACAAAAAGACACTTATCGTAAAACTCTCCCCGAACGTTACGGATATCACTGAAATAGCTCGTGCAGCAGAAGAAAGTGGTGCAGATAGCGTGTCATTAATCAATACATTGCTGGGAATGGCCATTGATGCAGAGCGTAAACGTCCTATCCTGTCGACTGTAACTGGAGGAATGTCCGGTGCTGCCGTAAAACCGATAGCATTACGCATGGTTTGGCAAGTTGCTAAAGCAGTAAATATTCCGGTCATAGGATTGGGAGGTATCATGAACTGGAAAGATGCTGTTGAATTTATGCTTGCAGGTGCATCGGCTATCCAGATTGGTACGGCAAATTTCATAGATCCCGCTGTTACTGTTAAAGTGGAAGATGGTATAAATAATTACTTGGAAAGACACGGATGTAAGTCTGTAAAGGAAATTATAGGTGCACTTGAGGTATAATTGAAAACACATGATAACCCTTCGCATAAATTTTCATGAATAAGTGTTATTTTCCTCTTAACATATACTTATTGAAAGAGTCTTTTTAAATAAAGGAATTATCAAGAAAAAATGCGTATGAGGAAAATTAAATAAAATCCTTGAACAGGTCATAAATAAAAAACGACGGTGAAAACTCAATCCATTTCCACCGTCGTTTTTATTTGCATGTATTTTTACAATCAAGTTATTCTTCTAATAAATCAGGACGAAGTCTTTTCGTACGTTCTAATGATTGCTGCAACTCCCATTCTTTAATTTTGGCTTCGTGTCCGGACAATAGGATATCGGGAACTTTCCAACCATTATAATCGGCTGGCCGTGTATATACCGGTGCTGCCAACAAATTATCCTGAAATGAATCCGAAAGAGCAGACTGTTCATCGGAAATGACTCCGGGAATGATGCGGACAATAGCGTCTGCCATAACTGCCGCTGCCAGTTCACCACCTGTCAATACATAATCTCCTATACTGATTTCTTTCGTAATCAGATGCTCCCTGATACGAAAATCTATTCCTTTAAAATGGCCGCAAAGAATAATCAGGTTCTGAGCCAAAGAAAGAGAATTGGCCATAGGCTGATTAAATTGTTCTCCGTCAGGAGTAGTAAAAATCACCTCGTCATAGTCACGTTCTGCTTTCAAAGCATTGATGCAACGTTCAATAGGTTCGATCTTCATTACCATACCGGCAAATCCTCCGAAAGGATAATCATCTACACGACGATATTTATCTTCAGTATAATCGCGGAGATTATGGATATGAATCTCTGCAAGTCCTTTGTTTTGAGCTCGTTTCATTATCGAACAATTGAAAAAGCCTTCAATCATCTCTGGCAAAACTGTTATAATATCAATACGCATAATCTTTAATTTTTCGCAAAAGTACAAATATTCAAAGATAAACCTGTATTTTTGCCTTAAACAATCTAAGAATTATGGATATAAAAGAGAAAATAGAAGGATTACGTGCCGAACTTCATCGGCATAACTATAATTACTACGTGTTGAATGCTCCCGAAATATCCGACAAGGAGTTTGACGAGAAGATACGTGAACTTCAGGACTTGGAGCAGGCTCACCCGGAATATAAAGATGAAAATTCGCCTACAATGCGTGTAGGCAGTGATATAAATAAGAATTTTACGCAGGTAGCACATAAATACCCCATGTTATCTTTGGCAAATACTTATTCGGAAGCTGAAGTTACAGATTTTTATGATCGGGTTCGCAAAGCATTGAATGAAGATTTTGAGATTTGCTGTGAGATGAAATACGACGGAACATCCATTTCGTTAACTTACGAAGACGGAAAGTTAGTTCGTGCCGTCACTCGTGGTGACGGAGAAAAAGGTGACGATGTGACAGATAATGTAAAGACAATCCGTTCTATTCCACTTGTATTGCATGGCGATAATTATCCTTCTTCTTTTGAGATTCGTGGAGAGATTCTTATGCCATGGGAAGTGTTCGAGGAGCTGAACCGTGAAAAAGAAGCTCGCGAAGAACCTCTTTTTGCCAATCCAAGAAATGCGGCGTCCGGAACATTGAAACTTCAAAATTCAGCGATTGTAGCTTCTCGTAAGTTGGATGCGTATTTGTATTATTTGTTGGGCGATAATTTGCCTTGCGACGGGCATTATGAGAATCTTCAGGAAGCAGCAAAATGGGGATTTAAGATTTCTGATCTGACACGTAAATGCAAAACACTGGAAGAAGTCTTTGAATTTATCAATTATTGGGATGTTGAACGGAAAAATTTACCTGTTGCGACTGATGGTATTGTTTTAAAGGTAAATAGTCTTAGACAGCAAAAGAATCTGGGTTTCACAGCAAAATCTCCCAGGTGGGCAATTGCCTATAAATTTCAAGCGGAACGGGCGCTGACTCGTCTAAATAAAGTTACTTATCAGGTTGGTCGAACGGGAGCAGTCACACCTGTAGCCAATTTAGATCCGGTCCAACTTTCGGGAACTGTCGTGAAACGTGCGTCATTGCACAATGCAGATATTATTGAGGGGCTTGATTTGCACATCGGAGACATGGTATATGTAGAAAAAGGTGGGGAAATCATTCCTAAAATTACCGGAGTGGATAAGGACGCGCGTAGTTTTATGTTAGGTGAAAAGGTCAGGTTTATTACTAATTGTCCTGAATGTAATAGCAAATTGGTGAGATATGAAGGTGAAGCTGCCCACTATTGCCCTAATGAAACAGCATGCCCTCCTCAGATTAAGGGTAAAATAGAGCACTTTATTAGTCGGAAAGCCATGAATATTGATGGATTAGGGCCGGAAACAGTGGATATGTTCTATCGATTGGGATTGATTCACAATACGGCTGATTTATATGATCTGTCAGTTGAAAATATTAAAGGACTGGACCGTATGGGTGAGAAATCTGCTGAGAATATCATAACAGGAATTGCTCAAAGTAAAGCCGTTCCTTTTGAACGTGTGATCTTTGCTTTGGGAATTCGTTTTGTGGGTGAAACAGTAGCGAAGAAAATTGCCAAGTCATTTGAGAATATAGATGAATTGCAGCAGGCGGATCTTGAAACATTGATAAGTATCGATGAAATCGGCGAAAAAATAGCTCAAAGTATCCTTTCATATTTTGCTAATGAGTCAAATTGTGAGCTAATTAACAGATTGAAGGCTGCAGGATTACAACTTTATCGTACCGAGGAGGACTTAAGCGAATATACGGATAAACTTGCCGGACAATCTATCGTTATCAGCGGCGTATTTACTCATCATTCGCGTGATGAATATAAAGAGCTCATTGAGAAGAATGGTGGAAAGAACGTGGGAAGCATCTCTGCAAAGACTAGTTTTATACTGGCTGGAGATAATATGGGACCTGCAAAGCTGGAAAAAGCAAAAAAACTAGGAATAACCATACTAAGCGAGGACGAATTTCTGAAACTTATATCGTAAGATAAGAAAAATATTCGTACTTTTGCGGCTAAATAAATTAGAGATTATAATTAAAACTCATGATACAGACTAAATTGAAAGGAATGGGGGTAGCACTGATTACTCCTTTCAAAGAGGATGAGAGCGTTGACTATGACGCGTTGATGCGTATGGTGGACTATCTATTACAGAATAATGCGGATTTCTTGTGTGTGCTGGGGACTACAGCTGAAACACCGACTCTGACCGAGGAAGAAAAGAAAACTATAAAAAAGATGGTAATTGACCGCGTCAACGGAAGAATTCCTATTCTGTTGGGTGTAGGTGGTAATAATACTCGCGCTATTGTAGAAACATTAAAAAATGATGATTTCACAGGGGTTGATGCGATATTGTCTGTGGTGCCGTATTATAATAAACCTTCTCAAGAAGGTATTTATCAGCATTATAAAGCAATTGCGGAAGCTACGGAGCTCCCCATCGTATTGTATAATGTTCCGGGACGTACGGGAGTAAATATGACTGCTGAAACTACTTTGCGGATTGCCCGCGATTTTAAGAATGTAGTTGCTATTAAAGAAGCATCCGGCAATATTACGCAAATGGATGATATTATTAAAAATAAACCGGAAAATTTTAATGTTATCTCCGGAGACGATGGTATCACGTTTCCCTTGATTACATTAGGAGCTGTTGGCGTAATTTCAGTAATTGGTAACGCTTTTCCTCGCGAATTCAGTCGTATGACGCGTTTGGCACTACAAGGAGACTTTGCTAATGCACTGACTATTCATCACAAATTTACGGAATTATTTAACCTGTTATTTGTAGACGGGAATCCTGCAGGAGTAAAATCTATGTTGAACGCAATGGGAATGATTGAAAATAAACTTCGTTTGCCATTGGTTCCTACTCGAATTACTACGTTTGAAGCGATACGTAAGGTCTTGAACGAGTTAAATATTAAATGCTAATACAAGGAAAACCGATTCTTGTTGCGGTATATAAATGAATCACCCTTCACTTTAATTCTATGACGATGGATAGAGTAATGTGAAGGGTGATTTTTCCAGGATTGAAGATACATTTTCTTCGATGAAATGGGCAAAAAATAAAATCCTCCACATAATATGCAGAGGATTTCAGTGATCGCGACAGGATTCAAACCTGTAACCGGCTGATCCGTAGTCAGCTACTCTATTCAGTTGAGCTACGCGACCTTTATTAATAATAGTTTGTGACCGCGACAGGATTCAAACCTGTAACCGGCTGATCCGTAGTCAGCTACTCTATTCAGTTGAGCTACGCGGCCATTTTGTTAATTCGATAAGTGATCGCGACAGGATTCAAACCTGTAACCGGCTGATCCGTAGTCAGCTACTCTATTCAGTTGAGCTACGCGACCTTGTTTGTTTTACGGGTGCAAAGATACGTACTTTTCCCGAATTAGCAAGCATTTCAACGACTTTTTTGTAGAAAATTTATTCAATGAATCGGTAATTGAATAGTTGCCAACCAATACTCAGTCCGACATTCCACTCTCTTTTCGGTGAGCTATAATGATTTACATATGCCGAGATGTCTCCGAATGGTAATTGACACACAACAGATATTTCTCCTAAATATTCGAATTTAGAGAAGGCTTTTCCATAATATGCCTTATTCAATGAATTTCTTTCAATCGGATAAATGGGCATAAAACCATAAAATTCTCCTCGAAGATGAAACATCTGGTTTAAACGATAGATAGGCCGGATACCGGCACCAACAAACTGGTTGGCACGAAATGCTTCATTATAAGTGAGCTTACTATGCTGTGTGGGAGAAAATTCACCAGCCTGCATCATTGTTGCAGTATAGTTCTCTGAAAAATTCTTAGAGGCATATAATGCTTTCAAATACCACCCTAACACCCAATGCTCACTCATATTGTGGTATTTCTCTTTCATATAGGATAATTGCAACCAGGAGTGGTGCTCCTTATTATTATTTCCAGTAGCACTTTCTCCCGGATAGAATCGCTCTCTTCCAATGAAAATTTGGGCAATGAGGGCTTCTCTATAACCACGTGTCGGGTATTGTCGTGAGTTTAATGTGCTTCCGTTAAAACTGATAGAACCACCAAACAAATCGTAGCGACTTTTATCAAACTTATCGTTTCCAAAGTCTATTACACTTTTCTGAAAATATTTATCTTCTATCCTTGCAATCCCTATTCCAAACTCTGCCCGTTTGCTTGAAAGAAATGGCAGGCCTACTTGTAGCTTTAGGAATCGTTCATCCTTTTGGTTAAATGCCGGTTTGTCATTTCTGGAGAAAAGTTTATCCTTCTTGAAATAGTCGAAAGTACTGATAGATGCGATGAAGCGATATGAAGTAGGTATAGCAGTAGAAAAGTCTATTTTAGCCATAAACTGGGCATTATTGTATACCTTTCCAAGTTGGCCGTCAAAAACAAATTCCTTGGCATAGTAATTTAAATCCTGATAACTGAGCCCCAGATAAATCTGATTGGAATTAGATGTGGATATATTACCTCCTAATCTTACGGCAAAATTATTTTCCAATTTGACTTTCAGATGCAAATCGTAAGTATCATCTTCCGGATTATAGATAGCGTGTGGAATAATTTCGGAAATCATATTATCCGAAAGTAGACGGAAATACCCTTGTTTCAAGTCTTCGTAGCTGAATTCTTTGTTATCTGATTTATGAAATTCTTTTTTTATGTATGCTTGCTGTTGTGTGTTGGCACCGTCAATAATGATATTCTTGAATCGTAATTCAGGATAATTACTTCGGTAGACCATTCTTCTTAGACGTATATTATCAAGATTTACGCGTCGATGTATGCGGCTTTTTATCGAATCCATCATACTGATAGTCCGATTATAACCTATATCATGTAATTCGTCAACACGTTGAAAATCCATAAGACCAACATTATCATACTTAAATGTCATCAAAATCCCCATTGAATCCGGAATAGAGTAGTCAGTTTTTCTGCATTACCATATTTTCAATCTGGCTCATGAGATCATTTTCTTTAGGTTTAGTGGGATTAGCCGAAACGACACTTCCGATAATAATATCCGGATGAAAATCGTTCTTCATGACATCTGTCGGAAAATTATTATAAATTCCCATCATAGGCTAATACGTTATCAATTTCGATGGGCTTGAACATGAACGGAAAACTCATTGATGCTCTGACAGCATCTCCTAAATCGCCTTCTTTCATGATTAATTGCTTCTTATTGTATACATCGGAGGCAATACAGCGAAAAGGAACAAAGAGTTTGTCGAAATCACCTTTACATGCTGCAGTGGCACGTGCGTACAGATCAACGAAAACCAGATTCATTTGAATTGGATTTACGACGCTAGTGGGCAGGAATTGAGGTTTCAAACTTTTTAGAGAATCTCTAAAGGAGAAACGAATATTGAAGAACTCAGGAGTAGGAAGATTCTTTTTAAAGTGATATACATATTTCTCTTCTACTTCTCCGGAATACCATCTTTTAAAGTCTTCTGACTTTAAAAGATCTACCATGTCATCAGGAGAATACCCCATAGCATACAGAGAACCGATTATGGCTCCCATGGAGGTACCTGCAATATAATCGATAGGGATATTATTTTCTTCCAGAGCACGAATAATACCAATGTGTGTCAATCCTTTAGCACCGCCTCCACTTAATACAAGACCTACTTTTTGGGCATAGATAGCTGGTACGATTAACCATAAAGTAATAAACACAAGAAGAATTTTTCTCATAACCCAAATCAAACAGTTGAACTTTTGTCTTTTTAAACGTTCAAATATATACAATACTTTTCAATTAATCGATATTTTATCAACCGTTTTAAATCGAAAAGAGCATTACGACGTGTTTTAACGTCGAATGCTCTTTCCTGAAGTTATATAATGGATAAAGGGGCGATATTAAATCAGCTCGATACTACGCTTTACGAAGTTATTCAAAGCTTCACCTTTCAACATATTGTTTTGCAACAAAGCCAAATCAATAAGTTGACGAATCACTTTATTATTGCTGGCATAACCAACAAAAATAGCTTCTTTTTTACTTTTCAGATCATCCCATTTCTTATCCAAATCATTCAATTCGTCTTTTTCAGAGGTTGGGATATCTTCGTCCTTTTTGCCTTTTTGTTTATCTTTCAACTCATTACGTTGTTTATTGACAGCATCCATTTCCGACTGTATTGGGGCAACTTCTGCCTGGCAAGCACTTTCTTCTTCATTAAGCACTTCTTTTATTAACTTATGATCTGAATTCAATATTAAGTTGAACATATCAGGCATTTCTCCATAAAAACTCATTCCAGCCTGAATATTTGCCATTTCTTTCATACGGCGCATATATTCACTTTGGGTAATCATTACTGGAGCTGTGTTTTCTCCTAACGCTTGTGTCATAACGTTGAATTCAACCTTATCCATTTTAGGTAATTGACTCTTAAAGGCGATTGTAATAGCATCTTGTTTGCCTGCTTCCAACACTTCGCTTTTTCTATCTTCTTTTACAATAAGATTGTCAACAACATCACTATCCACACGGGTAAAACGAGACTTCTCGAATTTTTGTTCCAACATGCTTACCATAGCTACATCTAATTGACCATCCATCAACAAAACATCATAGCCTTTATTGGTAGCTGCCTCTATATAACTATATTGTTCATCCTTATTATTAGCATATAAATAAATCAGATTTCCGTCTTTGTCTGTCTGATTATCTTTAATCAAAGTTTGGTATTCTTCAAATGTGTAATGTTTGCTATCCGTATCGGTGAAAAGGGCGAATTTTTGCGCTTTCTCATAGAAATCCTCTTGAGTAAGCATGCCGTAATTGATAAATATTTTTAAATCATTCCACTTCTCTTCAAACTGTTTGCGGTCGTTCTTAAAGATAGATTGCAGACGGTCTGAAACTTTCTTCGTGATATAGGTAGAGATCTTCTTCACATTCGAATCGCTTTGCAAGTAAGAACGGGATACATTCAATGGAATATCCGGTGAATCTATGACCCCATGCAATAAAGTTAAAAAGTCCGGTACAATGCCTTCAACTGAATCTGTCACATACACCTGGTTGCAATATAATTGAATTTTATTCTTGTTCAGTTCAATATTGCTTTTTACTTTCGGGAAATAGAGGATACCCGTTAAATGGAATGGATAATCCACATTCAGATGAATCCAGAAAAGTGGTTCATCAGACATCGGATACAACTTACTATAAAACGATTTGTAGTCCTCATCCGAAAGTTCACTTGGTTTGCGTGTCCACAAAGGAGTAGTATCATTAATGATATTATCTTCGGCTGTTTCTACTTGTTTGCCATCTTTCCATTCTTTTTTCTTTCCAAAGGCAATAGGAACAGGAAGGAAACTGCAATATTTTTTCAAAAGCTCAGATATACGGGATTCTTCAAGAAACTCTTTGCAGTCATCATCAATGTATAAGATAATATCTGAACCACGACCTGCTTTATCTACTTCTTCAATAGTAAATTCTGGGCTACCATCACAAGTCCATTTTACAGCTTGTGCACCATCTCTATACGATTTGGTGATGATTTCAACTTTCTTGGCGACCATAAATGCTGAATAGAACCCAAGTCCGAAATGACCGATAATAGCATTTGCATCATTCTTGTATTTTTCCAGGAAGTCATTTGCTCCTGAAAATGCAATCTGATTAATGTATTTTTCGATTTCTTCTGCAGTCAGACCAATACCGTGATCGGAGATAGTAATGGTGTCTTTACCTAATTCAACATGAATAGTCAAATCGCCTAGTTCACCTTTAAATTCACCAATAGAAGCGAGTGTATTTAGCTTCTGAGTGGCATCTACTGCATTGGATACTAATTCACGAAGAAAAATTTCATGGTCACTGTACAAAAACTTTTTGATGATAGGGAAAATGTTTTCTGTTGTAACCCCAATATTACCTTTTTGCATAATACGTATATTTTTTAATTTATCTATTTGATTGATTTTAGTTGATATATTTGTTCAGATAAACACAAAAAAAATGCCAGACCCTAAGGTCTGACATTATGGCATATCTTATGTGCCCTTATTGAAAATAAATCCTTTATTGAGGAGTAACGACTTTCATCTCCAAACCTCCTTTTTCTTCATTAAGAGAGACTTGAATTATATCTTTTTCTTTTAAAGAAGAAGATATGATAAGTTCAGATAATCCATCTTCCAAATATGTCTGAATTGCTCGCTTTAAAGGACGGGCACCATATTGTACGTCATACCCTTTTCCAGCAATAAATTCTTTCGCCTTATCATCAATAACAAGTTTATAACCAATAGCTTCGATTCTATCATACAATCCTTTCAGCTCAATATCAATAATCTTCGTAATAGCTTCCAAGGAAAGTTGGTCAAATGTTATGATTTCATCTACACGGTTGATAAATTCGGGCGCGAATGATTTATTCAAAGCTTTCTGTATAACACTTCGCGAAAATTCTTTGTCATCCAGACGGCTTTGTGTAGCAAATCCGACTCCACGCCCAAACTCTTTCAACTGGCGGGTTCCGATATTCGATGTCATGATAATAACAGTATTCTTGAAGTCAACCATTCTGCCATAACTGTCAGTCAGCCGACCTTCGTCCATCACTTGGAGAAGCAGATTGAACACATCGGGATGCGCCTTTCTCTATTTCATCAAGCAGGACGATAGAATATGGTTTACGACGCACTTTTTCTGTTAATTGTCCGCCTTCTTCGTATCCTACATATCCCGGAGGCGCTCCAACCAAGCGTGAGACTGTAAACTTCTCCATAAACTCACTCATATCGATACGGATCAATGCATCCGAAGAACCAAACATATATTTAGCCAATTCTTTGGCCAAATGAGTCTTACCAACTCCTGTCGGGCCTAAGAACATAAACGTACCAATCGGCTTGTTCGGATCTTTAAGCCCCACACGACTTCGGAGAATTGCTTTTTACCAACTTTTCGATAGCGGTATCTTGTGCTATAACCTTAGACTGCAAGTCTTCTTTCATACCAGCAAGTTTGATTCCTTCTGCCTGCGCCATACGCTGCACAGGAATGCCTGACATCATTGATATAACATTGGCTATTTCTTCTGCATCGACAGTTTGCCTATTTTCTTTCAAGTTGGCTTCCCATTCTTTTTTCATCTCATCCAGTTGGGAGGAGAGCTCTTTTTCTTTATCGCGGAAACTGGCGGCGAGTTCGAAATTCTGTGATTTTACAGCTTCATTTTTCTTGCTCTTGGCTTCTTCTATTAACTTCTCTTGTTCTTCTATTTCTTTTGGAACATTGATATTCGTAAGATGTACACGTGAGCCTGCTTCGTCCAAAGCATCAATAGCCTTGTCGGGGAAATTACGGTCTGTAATGTAACGATCTGTCAACTTGACACAAGCTTCTAATGCCTCGTCTGTGTAGTACACATTGTGATGATCCTCGTACTTGTCTTTAATATTGCGTAATATTTGAAGAGTTTCTCCAGCAGTGGTAGGCTCTACCATTACTTTTTGAAAACGACGTTCCAAAGCACCATCCTTCTCAATATTTTTACGATATTCATCAAGGGTTGTAGCACCAATGCACTGTATTTCTCCTCTTGCCAATGCTGGTTTTAGCATATTCGCCGCATCCATAGAGCCTGCGGCAGAACCTGCACCTACAATGGTATGAATCTCATCAATGAATAAAATCACATTAGGGTTTCTCTGTAATTCATTGAGAATAGAACGAATACGTTCTTCAAACTGTCCGCGGTATTTGGTCCCCGCGACGACAGCAGTCATATCAAGAGCTACCACTCGTTTATCAAAGAGAATCCGTGAAACTTTCTTCTGAATGATTCTTAGAGCAAGACCTTCAACAATAGCTGATTTACCTACGCCGGGTTCTCCGATCAGAATTGGATTATTCTTTTTACGACGGCTTAAAATCTGCGCCAGGCGTTCTATTTCTCTTTCTCTGCCAACAACAGGATCCAACCGGCCTTCTTCTGCCGCTTTTTGTCATATCAGTGCCGAAATTATCCAATACCGGCGTATCGTTAGACGGCTTTTTTGAAGCGGTTTGCGCTTGTTGCTGATGTTCTTCGGCATTACCTCTGCCACCGGAGCGTGATGAAGACATTTCTTCTTCGTCATCATCGTCTTCAGTAAAACCCATACCGGAATTAATATCCGGTTGCAATGTAGCTTGTTCCAATACTTTCACGTAATTTACATTATTTGATTCAAGTACGGAAGCTGCCATATTGTTTTTCTCTCTTAAGATTGCCAACAAAACATGTTCTGTGTCAGCGATGTTACTTTTCATTCCACGTGCTTCTAATATACACATTTTTAATATTTTCGCCGCATCATTAGACAACGGCACCTCTGTATCGGGCAATAGCATATCATCAGCTTCTACCTTTAGCTGAGCTTCAATCTGTTGTTTGATGGCAGTCAGATTGGGATTGAGTTTAGACAATATCTCGATAGCTTTTCCTTCACCGTCACGAAGTATTCCCAGAAGCAGGTGTTCGGGACCTATATACCTACTTCTCAACCGGTTCGCTTCTTCCTTACTATAGACGATAATGTCGGAAACTCTTTGTGAGAATTGATTATTCATACTTTTTTCCTTTTCTTCTAAGGGTTATTCACTGGCAAATATACGCATTTAATCAAGTTTGTATTGCAATATTTGCTTTATTTCTTATATCTACAAATGGCGTGCCATAAAAACAGTGTATTTGTATTATATATATAAGGTATAACAAATATCAGACTATTTATTACTGTTATTAGCCTTGTTTTATTTCTAATATTTATTGTTTTTCTCATTTTGTTTTCGTATTTTAAAGTTTAGCTAAAGATCCTACAAGGAAAGCTTTAGGATGTCTATGAGAAGAATAAAACTTTCTTCCTAAAAACTTTCGTATATCGGGGAAAAGTAGTACTTTAGCGTGGTTTTTCACAAACCGTAGAATGTATAATTAATAATCATTTTAAATGCTTGAACAAGACAGAATTATAAAGATTAACATCGAGGAGGAAATGAAGTCATCGTACATTGACTACTCCATGTCGGTCATTGTTTCACGTGCCCTTCCGGATGTTAGAGATGGATTTAAGCCTGTTCACCGTAGAATTTTATACGGAATGATGGAATTAGGCAATACTTCAGACAAACCTTATAAAAAGTCAGCGAGAATCGTGGGTGAGGTACTTGGTAAGTATCATCCTCATGGGGATTCTTCTGTTTATTTTGCAATGGTACGTATGGCTCAGGAATGGGCAATGCGTTATCCTTTGGTAGATGGACAGGGAAACTTTGGTTCTGTAGATGGTGATAGCCCTGCTGCTATGCGTTATACAGAAGCTCGTCTTAATAAGTTGGGTGAAGCAATGATGGATGACCTGTATAAGGAAACCGTTGATTTTGAGCCTAACTTTGATAATACGTTGGTAGAACCCAAAGTAATGCCGACGCGTATCCCAAATCTTCTTGTGAATGGAGCATCTGGTATTGCAGTAGGAATGGCTACTAATATGCCCCCGCACAACCTTGTGGAAGTAATTGAGGCATGTGACGCATATATCGATAATCCGGAGATTACTGTAGAAGAGTTGATGAACTTTGTTAAAGCGCCGGATTTCCCTACAGGTGGGTATATATATGGTGTAAGTGGGGTACGTGAAGCATATCTGACAGGTCGTGGACGTGTGATCATGCGTGCTAAAGCTGAAATTGAAACAGGACAGACACATGACAAAATCGTAATCACTGAGATTCCTTATAATGTAAACAAGGCAGAATTGATTAAGTATATAGCTGATCTTGTTAATGATAAAAGAATAGAAGGAATTTCGAATGCCAACGATGAGTCTGACCGTGAAGGTATGCGTATTGTTATCGATGTGAAACGTGATGCAAATGCTAGCGTAGTGCTGAATAAGCTCTATAAAATGACTGCTTTACAGACATCTTTTGGTGTGAACAATGTTGCATTGGTTCATGGGCGTCCTAAAACATTAAATTTAAGAGACCTAATTAAATATTTCATAGAGCATCGTCATGAGGTTGTTATTCGTCGTACTGAATTCGATCTTCGCAAGGCGAGAGAACGTGCACATATTCTTGAAGGCTTAATTATTGCTTCTGATAATATTGATGAAGTAATCCGTATTATTCGTGCAGCAAAAACTCCTAATGACGCTATAGCAGGCTTGATAGAGCGATTCAACCTGACAGAAATTCAGTCTCGTGCAATTGTAGAAATGCGTTTGCGTCAGTTGACAGGTCTGATGCAAGATCAGCTTCATGCAGAGTACGAAGAAATAATGAAGCAAATCGCTTATTTGGAAAGTATTTTGGCTGATGATGAAGTATGCCGTCAGGTAATGAAAGATGAATTGTTGGAAGTTAAAACCAAGTATGGAGATGAACGTCGTTCTGAAATCGTTTATTCTTCAGAAGAGTTCAACCCGGAAGACTTCTATGCTGATGATCAGATGATTATTACAATTTCTCATATGGGTTATATCAAACGTACCCCATTAACCGAATTCCGTGCACAAAATCGTGGTGGAGTAGGTTCAAAGGGGACAGAAACTCGTGATGAAGACTTTGTTGAGCACATTTATCCGGCTACAATGCATAACACTATGATGTTCTTTACACAAAAAGGTAAGTGTTACTGGCTGAAAGTATACGAGATACCTGAAGGTACAAAGAATTCCAAAGGACGCGCTATTCAGAATTTGCTAAATATCGATTCAGATGATAATGTAACTGCATACTTGCGTGTGAAGAACTTAGATGATTCAGAATTTATCAATAATCATTATGTATTGTTCTGTACCAAGAAAGGTGTAATCAAAAAGACGTTACTTGAGCAATATTCTCGTCCTCGTCAGAATGGTGTAAATGCTATTACTATTCGTGAAGATGACAGCGTAATCGAAGTTCGTATGACAAACGGTAACAATGAGATCATTATTGCTAATCGTAACGGACGTGCTATTCGCTTCCATGAAGCTGCTGTGCGTGTAATGGGACGTACTGCAACAGGTGTACGTGGCATAACATTGGATAATGATGGACAGGATGAAGTAGTTGGAATGATTTGTATCAAAGATTTGGAAACAGAATCTGTAATGGTTGTTTCTGAACAGGGATATGGTAAACGTTCTGAAATAGAAGATTATCGTAAAACCAATCGTGGAGGTAAAGGTGTAAAAACTATGAATATTACCGAAAAGACTGGTAAACTGGTAACAATCAAGTCAGTAACTGATGAAAATGACTTGATGATTATCAATAAGTCTGGTATCACTATTCGTTTGAAAGTGGCTGATGTTCGTATTATGGGCCGTGCTACTCAAGGTGTTCGTCTGATAAATCTTGAAAAACGTAACGACCAGATTGGTTCGGTATGTAAGGTTATGACAGAAAGTCTTGAAGATGAAATTCCTGCTGAGGAAAAAGAAGGAACAATTATAAGTGATCCTAATGCAGATACACCGAATGCTGAAGACGTCACGGACGTAAATGAAAGTAATAACGATATTGAGGAATAGACATAATATTAATAATTAATCAAACAACAATCATGAAAAGAGTATTATTTTCTATGGTTTTATTGATGGCTGTTAGCTTCTCATTCGCTCAGATGAAGAATGTAAAAGAAGCAAAGAGTATGGCTAATGATGTAAAACCTAATTTTAAGCAGGCTGAACAGCTTATTAAGGAGGCTATGAAGAATCCTGAAACGAAGGATCTTGCTGACACATGGGACGTTGCTGGATTTATTCAGAGACGTATCAACGAGGAGCAAATGAAAAATGCTTTTTTGAAGAAACCGTATGATACATTGAAAGTATACAATAGTATTTTGAAGATGTATGAGTACTATAATAAATGCGACGATTTGGCTCAGGTACCTAATGAAAAAGGTAAAATTAAAAACAAATATCGAAAAGCAAATGCTTCAAGTATGTTGGCTGAACGTCCTAATTTGATTAATGGTGGTATCCAATATTTCAATTTGGATAAGAATAAGGAAGCATTAAAATTTTTCGCTACTTATGTAGAATCAGCTTCTTATCCGATGTTAGCTGATAAAGAATTGGCTAAAAACGATACTCTTCTTCCGCAAATTGCTTATTATGCAACATTAGCTGCTGATAGAGTAGGTGATAAAGATGCAATTATTAAGTATGCTCCTGCTGCATTGTCTGATAAAGATGGTGGTAAATTTGCAATGCAATTGATGGCTGATGCTTATAAAGCTAAAGGTGATACTGCTGCATGGATTAAATCTTTGGAAGAAGGTATTCTTAAATTCCCTGGAAATGATTATTTCTTCGCTAATTTGGTTGATTATTATAATACTTCTAATCAAGCTTCTAAAGCTATGGAGTTTGCTGACAGAATGTTATCTAATGATCCGAATAACAAGTTGTATTTGTATGTAAAAGCATATCTTTATCATAATATGAAAGAATATGATAATGCAATCGAATACTACAAAAAAGCTATTGCTGCTGATCCGGAATATGCAGAAGCATACTCTAATGTAGGTTTAGTATATTTGATGAAAGCACAGGATTATGCTGATAAAGCAACAACAGATATCAATGATCCTAAGTATGCTGAAGCACAAGCTGTAGTTAAGAAATTCTATGAAGAAGCAAAGCCCTTCTATGAAAAAGCTAGAGCTTTAAAACCTGACCAGAAAGATTTATGGTTGCAAGGTCTTTACCGTGTATACTATAATTTGAATATGGGTCCGGAATTCGAAGAAATTGATAAGATGATGAAATAATATATTTTTGATGAAGAAAAAGAAGGTTACACAAAAGTTGCCTTCTTTTTTTTATGCTTTTTAAAAAATATGAGTTCATTAAAAAACAGCAAAAGGGAGCAAAGTTTATTTATTGCTCCCTTTTGCTATTAAACATAATATCGATTATTCCACTGTTTAAAACACTAAAATTCTATTTCTTTTGATCATCCGTTCATAACAAGTAACGGCGTATCTGAATGAAAAATCATCTTACGAGCAATACTTGGATTGAATAATCGAGCAAATATATTTCTTTTGTATGAAGTCAATGCGATTATATCTATTTGATTATCTTTGATATATTGTTCAAGTCCTTTTAATAAATTATCACTCATTACTACATCATAATGAATTTCAAGCCCTGGATATTGCTTGTGAAAATATTCTTTTATGCCTGCTAGTTTTATTTCATTCCAGGTATCTTTGGAGTCAGTAAGATGTATTAAAGATACAGAAAAATGAAATGACTTCCAACTATTGAAAAATGCATCAAAAGCTATTAAATCTCTTTGATCGAAATTAGTTATAAAAGCGATCTGTTTTACCTCACTGAATTGTTTGAATGGTGTATTCTCCGGAATAGCTAATACGGCTGTACGATTTCGATCAATAACTTCAGCAGTTACACTGCCAATCAAATCGATATCTTTCTGATTCTTTCCCCGAGTCCCCATGATGATAACCATAGGACGCTGCTCCTTAGCATATCTTAAGATTTCTTCTTCTGGAATGCCTTCACGTAAAATACAGCTATATTTGACATCTGGGAAATTCCCCCGATTCAACTTTATCTTTTATTTTATCAGATAAAGCTTTGAGATCAGAATGGACTTTTTGAATAATCGTTTTTACAGATTCTTCATCTCCAATTTGGTAATTGAAAACATCTCCATATGGCAATGACGATGCATATATAGGCGTAAAATAGACATGCAACAAAATAATCTCTGCGTTCTCTGTTTTAGCTAGGTTGAAGGCAAATTCACATGCTTTCATCGAATAACTAGAGAAATCGACCGGAATTAAAATCTTATTTGATTTTTCTCCTTTTTTTGTTTCCTTCTCTCCTACTATACTTTCCGATAGCCAAGCAGAGCTTTCTGTGATTTTCAGTGCATGCGGTAGATCGCTTTCCTTAATTCGTAAGCGTACTCCAGAGGATACAACAGGCTGTATTTGGTTCACATTATGAATGTATGTCTCAATACCTTCATTTTCCAAGACATCTTTAAGATCTGCGCTTTGGTGTATGTCAGAATGGCTAGGGTTACTAATTTGTCTTCCATAAATGCACATTTTATAAGGTGAAAACAAATAAGAAATCCCAATTGTTTGATTCAATTGGGATTCAGTTTGTTATATTTTAAACTTGCACAGATTCGGTAGCCTGTTCTTTTTGCATACTCATATTCAATTCATCTAGGATTTTTAAAGCCCGATCAAGAACGGTCGTATCATCCAACATTACAAGCCCACCATCTGGACCGGGCTCAAGATGTATTCCGACACTTTTTCCCTCCTTGAAATTATGGCCTCCGAAAAAGTTGCGCACTGTATCTACGTGCAAACCAAGTTCGTCTGCTATTCTATGCATGCTACCGCTAGGCAATGAATCTTTAATCTTACGAAGTTCATTAAATGTTATTGTTCTCATGTCTCATAAATTTAATGGTTAGTACTATGTGATTTTTTATCACGCTATAAACTTAAGCAAAAAAAAAGATAAAACAAATTATTTGCTTATCTTTTTTTTCAAAATTGATAAAATCTATTAATGACCTTTTATATTACTTCAATAGCAGAAGCTGGTACCCACCCGACTTTTCCATCTTCCAGTCGAATTTCTTTCCATTCTTTCATAGAGTTGTCTTTGACGTTTACCTTTCTTCCTTCATGAAGAATAAATAAACTAGTACCACTTTCACTTGGAGTACTTCGCACTGTGACACTCGGATTCATAACTATCGCAAACTTTTGTTGTGAGCAAAAAGATTCATATACTGTGATTATTAAAAGATAATCCCTGAAATGAAGCCTATCTTTTTCCACATAATCTGTTTTGAAAATATAAAGAAGTAGAGAGATACTATCAGTAGAATGAAAGAAACAATTCCCCATGTGGCCCATGCATCTACACTCATACAATTAATCAAAGACTTAGTCCATGAGATAAAAAAGACTTCAGGAGTAGGTTCTACTTTATCTATTGTTTTGGCACGTGCTACTTCGAGATTAGCACGGATGTTATTTCCCGGTTGCAAAAGCAAGGCACGTTCGTAATTAAGAACCGCCTTTGCTATTTCACCTATTTTATAATAACTATTTCCGAGGTTATAATAAACTTCAGATGCTTCTCCATTTTTTAGTAATGCTTCGTATATTTGAATGGCAGCCGCATAATCTTCTTTTATATATGCGGAATCTCCTTTAGTTTTTGTCACATCTTCCAATTTGTTATCAAGAAGTGTATGTGTATCGACATGGATAGAATCAGCTTCGTTTATTTGTCTGGGTTCAATGCTCAGTGAATCTTGCGCGAAGCAAGTTACCGACATTGATAAGAATATAAAAAATAATATTTTTTTCATGACACAATCTCTTCTAGGTTAATGTTTTATTGAATTCTCCATTTTGCTTATCACTTCTATTGAAGAAGAATAAACTTTATCCATTGCCTGATTTTCATCACCTGGAGCAAACCGTGCAAATTCACAATCATTCAATGCATTCAGGAATTCTTTGATTAGTTCCTCATTTACTCCGTGATTTCTTAGTTTCTCTTCAATATTATCTTTAGATAAACGAGATACCGGAATATTCAGTTTGTCACTTATATATCCCCACAATGCCTTTAATACCTCATCGTAGAAAGCATCTTTCTTATTTTCAGAAAGCAGTTTACCAGCCAGCTTCATACGTTTTATTGCTACTTTATTAGCCTTCTTCGTTCTCATCTTCGCTACATTGGCATTCTCTGCTGCTTGTTTGCGATAAATTATAAAGAAAATAATAAAGGCAAGAGCCGGAATGATATAGAATAGCCAATATGACATTGAACCATAGAAGAAGCTTCCTTTAGGTTGGAGAGTCACTTCGTTTTGTTTAATATAGCGAATATCTTCACCCAAGACTTTCAAATCCTCCTTATTGGTGAAGTTAGCAATAACTTGATCTGCATTTCCTGCACCTTTCTCTACGTTTATTACATAATCTTCTGTATTCAGAGTTTTATAAGATTTGGAACGGATATCGAAATAACTAAAAGATACACCCGGAATTTTATATGTTCCGGCATGTCTAGGGATTGCTAAATATTCAATAACTTTATTCCCAGTAAGCCCTTCTTTTGTTAATCTCACCTGATTATCAACTTTAGGATCGTACACTTCAAAATCATCTGGAAATTTGATTTCCGGATTGGAAATAAGTTTCAGATTACCCGTTCCGGAAATCACTAATTTAATAGTTATTGCATCATTCGTTTTTAACTCCTTACTGTTGATAGAAGAAGAAATGTTGAACTCTCCTACTCCACCTAAGAAGTTTGTCGGTTTACCAGCCGGAAGTGGATTAACATTGATGGCTATTTTAGGAGTTGTGATAGGCTTCTTAATCTCTATAACATTGTTTCCTCCATTAAAAAAAGCATCAAAAGGATCGGCTGACTGTACTGGTTTATTTACCGTCATTTGGAACTGTGCAGGCTCTATAAATAGTTTGCCCGACTGTTGTGGAAAGAGCACGAATTGGCGATAAACAGTTGTATAGTAGTTACGACCTTTATAATGCTCAGGTGTCCATCGAGCATTTGTAGTCATTTCGATTTCCTGTGAATGAAAACCCTTGAAGTCAGGTAACTTGGCATTATTAAGCTGTAAGTTAGATTCTCTGGTATATATTTTATATGTCAATACGAACGCTTCCTGCTCATAAACATTTGTCTTACTTGCAGTTGCTGTAATAAACAAATCTTGGTTAGATACACTTGCATTCGATGAAGGCTGTATGGAAGAACTATTATCATTATTCCTCCTGCTACTATTATGATTTTGATCTTGTGGCAATACTTTTATTTTCACTGAGTTAGATATCATTTGATTACCGTCAGCTACTATTGAAGCACCAGGAACAGTAAACTCACCAGCAGTATTGGCCATCAATATATAAGTGAAAGTAATACTACTAGTAGATGATACACTACCATTCACAATCTGAGTACTACTTTGTTCTGATCGGCTTGGCCCCATTAAAACATCAAATCCTTTGATAGAAGGAGCACGAAAATCTTTTACTTTCTGTGTTGTAACCGTATACGATAGCCTAAATTGATCGCCTACCACCACCACGTCCGGAGCAGAAGCAACAAACGACACTTTATCAGCGAAAGTTTGGGTGCTATATGCTATCAATGTCATTAATATAATAATCAGTTTTCTCATTGCTTATGAAATTTATATCGTCAACTTTATATTACCAATCTTTTTCCAAACGCCCACCTTGCAACACTTTCTGTTGTTTCTTCACTTTATCCTGCACATCCTTTTCATCCTGCATCACAGAATTAAGTAATTGTTCTGCATTCTCCTTCGACATTTGATTGTCTTTCTTTTCAGATTTCGGTGGTTGCTGCTGATCTTTCTTTTCATCCTGTTTTTGATCATTCTGTTTGTCTTTATTCTTATCTTGTTGTTGATCTTGCTTCTGTTGCTGGTCTTTGTTTTGATCTTGATTTTGGTCCTGATTCTGCTGTTGATCTTTCAGCATTTTCTGGGCAAGTGCCAAATTATATCGAGTTTCATCGTCAGCTGGATTATTGCGTAACGACATTTTATACGCTTCTACTGCTTTTGCATAATCTTTACCAGCTTGAAAAAGAACTCCCATATTGTGGTAAATATGGGCGAGTTTCATTTTATCTTTTTCTATTTTGCTGGCCGATACATATTGTTCCATGGCATCCTGAAACTTTTGCTGTTGCGAAAGGGTATTTCCCAGATTATACATGGATACTGTAGACTTAGGGTTTACTTCTAAAGCTTTCCGATAATTCACCTCCGCATCTACAAATACGCTGTCATTAAACAAACGGTTTCCTTTACGGATGTAGTCACGCTCTGCTTTCTGTGCCGAGACACTGGCTACCGATAGTAGAAAAATAGTGAATAGAATATATTTACTTCTTAACATATGCATAGCTATTTCTTATTAGAAAATAGGTGAATGTTCTTGAACAAAGGATTTTTACGATCTAGAATTAACAATTCTGCTAACAATAATATTAAAATAATCCATGCAATAGCTTGAAACTGTTCGTTAAACTCTGTATATACTTTCGACTCAACATCAGATTTCGCCATTTTATTCACTTCCTGATTGATAGCCTTTCTGGGCAGAGTTAGTATTATCTACTCGTACATAAATACCTTTTCCTTCTTTGGCAATTTCCTGACACATAGCTTCGTTTAAGCGTGTGACAATAACATTCCCTTCACGGTCACGACGATAATCATTTGTACCTTCTATGGGAATGGGTGCACCCTCAGGCATACCTACCCCTAATACACTTACCTGAATACCCTTTTCTGCTGCAGCTTTAGCAGCTTCTACGGCACCACCTTCATGGTTTTCACCGTCGGTGATGACAATAACAGTACGTCCCACTCCTTCTTGAGGTGTAAAACTCCGTACAGCCAAATTAATAGCTTCTCCAATAGCCGTACCTTGTTTAGAAATCAATGAAGGACTAATCGACTCCAAAAACATCTTGGCAGAAATATAGTCGCTGGTAATCGGTAACTGTGTAAATGCATCTCCTGCAAATACAATCATACCGATTTTATCATTATCCAGTTCATCAACTAACCTGGAAATTAATCTTTTAGCTTTTTCCAGACGACTTGGCTGTACGTCCTGTGCCAACATCGAATTTGAAATATCCAAAGCAATAATAACTTCTACCCCTTTACGCTTCACTGTTTCCTGTTTGGAGCCAAACTGAGGACGTGCTAATAATACAGAGAACAAGCCGATAACAACAAATATTATCCAAAATTTTACATCCGGACGATATTTGGATACATCAGGCATTAACTGAGCCAATAAAGTCGGATCACCGAAACGTCGAATATTCTTTCTTCTCTTGTAATTGGAATACAAGTAGAAAGCTGCTAAAAAAGGTAATAGCAACAATAAATATAAATATGTAGGTTCTCCAAATCGAAACATCTTCTTACTATTTTATGATTGACAAATAACGATTGACAAACATCCTTATGGAATCTTCTTGAGTATTGAGTTACGTAATAACACTTCTAATAACACACAGAGGAAAGCTGCTAAAGCAAACCAATGATATTCTTCGTCCCGCTTACTATACTCCTTTTACATTCAGTTTAGTTTTTTCCAGTTTATCAATTTCCTCATATACTTCTTTTAGTTTCGAGTTACTCGTAGCCCTAAAATAGTTACCATCGGTTGTACCTGCAATCTCTGTCAATGTCTTTTCATCAATTTCCACCGGCATACTTACATATTGTACAGTATTCCCCACCGGATAAGGATAAGGGGCCATTCCATTAGTACCTACCCCGATAGTATACACGCGAATACCAAAACTTTTGGCTATCTCAGCAGCCGTCAATGGAGAAATATCCCCTTTGTTATTAGTACCGTCTGTCAATAAAATAATCACCTTAGACTTTGCCTTACTATCTTTCAGTCGGGTTACTGCATTTGCTATTCCCATACCTACTGCTGTACCATCTTCGATAAGGCCACATTTGATATTATGAATCATATCCAATAAAACAGCATGGTCGACAGTAAGCGGACATTGAGTGAAAGTTTCACCTGCAAATAAAGTTATACCGATATTATCGTTAGGGCGGCCGTTAATAAATTCAGCAGCTACATCCTTTGCAGCTTCCAACCGATTCGGCTTTAAATCCTCGGCTAACATACTAGTAGATACGTCAATAGCGAGCATTATATCAATCCCTTCTATTTCGCTATTCTGCCATTTATTAGTCGTTTGCGGACGTGCAAGCACTAGAATAACCAGCACTAAGGCAATAACACGCAATAAGAATGGAACATGCAACAAATAGTTCTTATAGCTTTTAGGTGTATGTGCATATACCCGAGCATCCGAAATTTGAAGAGTTGCTTCACTTTTCTTTTGCTTCAGAATATACCATACAATATAAGGTATAAGTAATAATAGCAAAAACAGATATTCAATATTGGCAAAAATCATTTTATTTATGATTTAACAGTTTACTATTTAGTATTCAAGCTATATATACTTTTAAGCAAAAAGATTATATAGCTGCATACCTATATATATAAAGGTACCTATCAATGCGGTTGACAAAATTGCGATTCCGCAAATTAACAATACTTTTGTCCGCAAAGAACGCTTCTCTATAATTGTAATTTCCGTTGGTTGCGGTTTTTGATTTTCTTCTTCAGGTTGCTTCGTTTCATTAATAAAGTCAATAGCATTGATCAGATTGGCATCATTCTCGTTCATTTGCGGATCGTGCTTCGCGAACTTCACTAGATCGGCTGTCTGGAAAAGCTCCTTCAAATCAGAAATAGCTTCTTTATCCTTCATTTCTAATAGCTTGTCAATAATCTCAGATGAAGTCATTTCAAGCGCATTGAAACCAAAACGATCTTTTATATAGGTGCGAAGTGTATCCGTCAATTCCGTATAATATTCCTTCGATTGTCCTTTTTGCCATATCTTCTCTGTTTTGATACGTTCTATCTCTTTCATTGCAGCCTGATGTGGCGGCAATTTAGGTTCAACTTTTATCTTACGGATAATAGGTTTATTATCCCGGATACGAACTATGAGATAAATTAATAGACCAAGTAAAGGCAAAGCCAAGAATGAACAGCCAATTAACCCATACCAGTCTTCCCATGCGAAAGGAGCTTTCATCACGGTTTTCTGCCCAAAAATTGGTCTGGATGTAATGTGTCAACCGGTATTGAATATACTTTCAATGCCAAAGCTCTTGATCTATACTCTTTGCCATCTACTGTAACAGGCATTGGTGGTAGATAATACAAAGCCGAGTCAAAAGAAGTAACAGTATACTCTTGAGTAATCATCATACGCTGACGATCGTTCAGGAACTGAGTATCCGGCTTGGCAGTTTCTATAATTTCTACCCCTCGTACCAGTGTATCGGTATAAGCGGGAAAAACAGCCCGTTGCTTGGCATCCATAGCTACTTGTAATTGTATTTTCGCTTGTTCACCAATCAGTATCTGCAAAGAATCTATCTTTGCCTCCACTGTTACAGATTGTGCTCCTACTCTATCAATAGACAGTAAACATAACAATGCTATCAGAATAATATTTCTATTCATCTTTGATTCCATTAATTTCGTTTGGCAAATAAATTCAACAATGCCTTTACGTAATCCTGATCGGTTCTGACGGATACAGCATCTACGTTACTTTTAGTAAAAGTATCGTTCAGTTCAGTCTGCTTTTGTATCCACCAGTCACGATGTGCCCGGCGTACAGCTTTGGAAGAAGTATCGATCCATTGTTCATGGCCGGTTTCCGCATCTTTTATTCGCATCAGTCCCACCGGAGGAAGATCACTGACTCTCCTATCATAAACCTGTAATGCTACTACATCATGTTTCCGGTTAGCAATAGTCAAAGCATTTTTGAAACTTTCCTGATCGATAAAGTCGGATAAAACAAACGCAGTACAGCGTCTTTTCATAACATTAGTCAGATATTCCAATGCAAGACGTATATTAGTGCGATGGCTTTCCGGCTGAAAATCAATCAATTCACGGATAATATATAGAATATGTTTACGTCCCTTCTTGGGAGGAATAAACTTTTCTATCCGGTCTGAAAAGAAAATCACACCAATTTTATCATTGTTTTGTATAGCAGAGAAAGCAAGAGTAGCAGCAATTTCCGTTATCATGTCTTTCTTTAATTGCTTGACCGTACCAAATTCCAAACTTCCGGAAACATCGACCATCAACATAACTGTCAGTTCGCGTTCTTCTTCAAACACTTTCACATAAGGTTTGTTGAAGCGCGCCGTCACGTTCCAGTCTATGTCACGTATGTCATCCCCAAATTGATACTCACGAACTTCCGAAAATGACATACCCCTACCTTTGAAAGCCGAATGATATTGGCCTGCAAAGATATTGTTAGACAATCCTCGTGTCTTTATTTCAATTTGGCGAACCTTTTTTAGTATTTCACTTGTTTCCATTTATAAAGTAGATAAGTAGTAAGTAGTTAAGTAGTCATGTATAGATATTAATGACTACTTATTGACTGTAGTATAACTACCAATTAAGGCACTTCAACCTTATTCAGAATCTTACTGATGATTTCGTCCGAAGTCATACTGTTAGCTTCAGCTTCGTATGTCAATCCGATACGGTGACGGAGCACGTCATGTGCTACAGCACGTACATCTTCCGGAATTACGTAGCCGCGACGTTTGATGAATGCATACGTACGAGCAGCTAAAGCCAGATTGATAGACGCACGAGGTGAACCTCCGAATCCGATCATATCTTTCAATTCCTTGAGGTCATATTTTTCAGGGAAACGAGTTGCAAATACAATATCTACAATATAACGTTCAATCTTCTCATCCAGATACACTTGACGAACAACCTTACGTGCTTCAATAATTTCCTCCGCTTTCAGAATTGGCTTTACATTGAACTTTTCTCCATTGATATTCTGACGAATAATCAACTTTTCTTCCTCCAACTTCGGATAATCAATGACTACTTTCAGCATGAAACGGTCAACCTGTGCTTCAGGAAGCGGATAAGTACCTTCTTGTTCGATAGGGTTCTGAGTTGCCAATACAAGGAAAGGCTCCGGTAATATGAATGTTTCTTTACCAATAGTAACCTGACGTTCTTGCATAGCTTCCAGCAAAGCACTTTGTACCTTTTGCAGGAGCACGGTTAATTTCATCAGCTAATACAAAGTTTGCGAAAATAGGTCCGCGCTGCACTTTTAAAAGATTCATCTTTCTGACTGTAAACCATTGTACCGATAACGTCTGCAGGCAATAAGTCGGGGGTAAACTGAATACGGCTATATTTAGCGTCAATCAAAGAAGCAAGAGTTTTAATAGCCAAAGTTTTTGCCAAACCAGGCACACCTTCCAAAAGAACATGACCATCGGAGAGCAATCCGATAAGCAGTGATTCAACCAAATGTTTCTGACCAACAATGATTTGGTCCATACCTGTCGTAAGATTGGTAACGAAAGCACTTTGTCTTTCAATCCGCTCATTCAGCTCGCGGATATCAATTGATTCAGCCATAAATACTTAATATTTTATTATTTAATTCCCATTAATTTTATGTAAGCCTTGCCTGTGTATAAGGCTTTTTATTTTGCTTCCAAAAGTACGCCATATAATTAACGATTGCAACTAATTTTTATTAAAAAACAATGCGAAATCTTTAGATTAAGGTACTTTCATACGCTTTTGTACATCCATAACACTTCCCCCGACCAGTACAAGTAATGTATAGCCGGGGGAGTAGATAGTTATAATTATTCTTTTGTAAGTTCCGGTATTTTGATTGTAGTACCATAAGGCACGTTATTCGGATTTTTAATCACATCCGGATTATGCTTCACAATGTATGGCCACATTGCTTTTGTACCATAGAAACGTAAAGAAACTCTTGTTAAAGTTTCACCTTCTTGATTGTATACTTTGTCTTTGTTCCTGTTATTTTATATGATGCAGAATCAGGATAAGCAGAAGCTGAAGGTTGCTGCTGGACAGGCCTGACTCTCAGCCTTTGCAGGTTAATGTCTCTTCTTTTTTTTTACAATTGACTGTGGCTCAACAACGTTCTTCGGTGTAGTAACAGTTACTTCTACAACAGTATCTTTATGTTCAATAGTATCGGAAAGCTGCGCTTCAGTTCGAACAGGTTGAGTTGTTACAGGCGGCATATCGAGGGTATTCTTGTCAGATGAAGAAGAAAACAGGTCCGGATAATAGATAAATAAAATCACACCTCCACATAGTAACAATACTATAACGATTACAGCTATCAAATAAGGAACAGGAGATTTCTCCTTTTTAACAACCTCTTTTTTAGATATCGGGCTAACAGTAGTTTGTACAGAAGCTTTAGTCGGCTTTGTAATTTCCGACTGTGGTGATACTATTGGAATTTCGGGCTTTAGATTTGCTTTCAGAAGTTCTTGTTCAATAATCTGCTCTGCCGTAATTCTTTCTTTCTCTTTTACTGGTTGTTCTGGCTGTTGTTGTTCAATCATAAGTGATTCTTCAACCACTACTTTTTCTTCAATAGACTGTTCCGTTATTCGTTCCTCCTGAACCGTATCCACTTCTTCGGAAGAATCTTGTTCAGCAATCTGACTTTCATTTTCTACTATAGGATTAGAAGTATTCTCTTGACTTTCCTCCTTTTTATTATAATCTTCTATTGTTGAAGCAAGAATTCCCTCACCTACTTCTTCCTCTTCCACTTCTTCTACCGGAGTATCTTCCAATACTGTGTTTTCATTCAATACAACAGTCTCAAAGTGTGCAAAAGGTTTATTATTGTATCTCTTAGATTTGCATCCGGAGAAAATGAGACTTTTGTATGTCCCTTTATCTGGAAACGTTCGCCTGTGTTGACATTGACACTTTCCCGGCTATCTACATCAATAAGTTTGAAAGTTCCCAATCCTTTGATTTTTACAGTCTTTTCGTTCTCCAAGGCTTGTTCTATCAAGAGAAAAAACTCTTTAACAAACGCTTCGGCGTCTTTCTTGGTCATGCTATGTTTGGCTGCCAATAAGTCAGTAAGGTCTTGAATTGTTAGTCTTTCATTCATAACGGGAAATATTTATTTAAACTTATCTTTCAATGTATTGCTAGGTCTATAAGATAACACCAATTTGGGTGGAACCAACATGCGTTGTTTACTTGCCGGGTTGATTGAAATTCGTTCCGCTTTCTTTTTAACTTCAAAAGAACCGAATCCTTGAATTGCAATCACATTACCTTCTTCCAATTCTTGTGTCATATCAGACAATAAAGAACCTATCAATTCGGAAGTATCCTTGATTGTGTATCCCAATCTTTCCGCTAGTTCGGATGTAAATTCCTTATTATTCATAGTCATTTATAATCTTTGCATATAAATCAAAATCGTCTGCATCTACTACTTCTACTTGATAAAACTTTCCGATCTCAAGCTCTTTTTCAGAACAATTAATCAATACTTCCGGATCTACTTCCGGTGAATCAAATTCTGTTCGTCCGATATAATAATCTCCTTCCAAACGGTCAATGATAATTTTCATCTGTTTACCGACTTTTTCTGCACTTAACTCTGCCGATATGCCCTGCTGAATATCCATTAATTCATCAAGTCGGGCTTGTTTCACTTTTTGCGGAATAGAATCTTCATAAGTTTCTGCAGCATAAGTACCTTCTTCTTCCGAATAAGCAAAAGCTCCCATTCTATCGAAGCGTACTTTACGGACAAACTCCTTTAACTCTTCAAAGTCTTCCTCTGTTTCTCCAGGATGTCCTACCATTAAAGTTGTTCGCAGGTGAATGCCCGGCACTTCTTTACGGAATTGTTCAATCAGTCGGTAAGTATCCTTTTTGCTCACTTGCCGACGCATTAATTTCAACATATTGTCACTGATATGCTGCAAAGCTATATCCATATACTTGCAAACATTGCCACGTTCACGCATTACACGAAACAAGTCAATCGGGAAATGTGCCGGATACGCATAATGCAAGCGAATCCATTCTACCCCGGGTATATCCGAAATACGTTCAATCAATTCCGGAAGCATTTGTTTCTTATACAAATCAACTCCGTAATAAGTTAGCTCCTGTGCTATAACCTGAAACTCTTTCACGCCTTGCGATACCAGATACCGGACTTCATCCAGAATTTCTTCTATCGGTTTGGAAATATGGCGTCCTGTAATAATAGGGATAGCACAATAAGAACATTTACGATCACATCCTTCTGAAATTTTCAGGTAAGCATAATGCTGCGGAGTTGTCAATGTCCGTTCAATATACAACTCATCGTGATAGCTTTCCCCCAAATCATGCAAAAGCTCCTTCCAATTGAACTTGCCATAAAATTTATCTACTTGCGGTATCTCAACAGCCAGCTCCTTCAGATAACGTTCGGAAAGACAACCCATCACGAAAAGTTTCTTTAAATCCCCTTCTTCCTTTCTTTCAGCAAACTCCAGAATCATATTTATGGACTCTTCTTTGGCATCACCGATGAAACCGCATGTATTGATTACTGCAATTTCTCCTTGTGGAGTTTCAGTATCATGAGTCACGCTATATCCTACTTCTTCCAGTTGACGCATCAACTGCTCAGAGTCCACCAAATTTTTAGAGCATCCTAAAGTGATAATATCTATTCTCTTTCTTTTCATGCATTCTCTCCAAACAAGGAATCAACAAATTCATTTTTACGGAATACTTGCAGGTCTTCCATACCTTCACCTAACCCGATATATTTAACAGGAATCTTAAATTGATCGGAAATACCAATCACAACACCACCTTTAGCAGTTCCATCAAGTTTAGTGATAGCCATAGCGGTAACTTCCGTTGCCAGAGTAAATTGCTTGGCTTGCTCAAATGCATTTTGTCCGGTGGAGCCGTCCAGTACCAATAATACTTCATCCGGTGCATCAGGCACTACCTTTTTCATCACATTCTTAATTTTGGTCAACTCGTTCATTAAGCCTACCTTATTGTGCAGACGACCGGCTGTATCAATAATAACCACATCTGCGTTATTGGCAACGGCCGAACTAAGAGTGTCATAAGCCACCGATGCAGGATCAGCTCCCATTTTCTGTTTAACTACGGGAACTCCTACCCGCTCTCCCCAAATCATTAGCTGTTCCACAGCTGCAGCGCGGAAAGTGTCAGCGGCTCCCAAGTAAACGGATTTACCTGCTTTCTTGAATTGATAAGCCAGTTTGCCGATAGTTGTAGTCTTTTCCCACTCCATTGACCCCTACTACCATAATCACATAAGGCTTTCTTTCAATCGGAACATCAAAATCAGCTACATCATCCGAGTTATTCTCGGTCAACAAAGCGGCTATTTCGTCACGTAATATATGATTCAATTCCTGAGTATTCACATATTTATCCGCAGCGGCACGTTTTTCGATGCGCTTAATAATATTCAAAGTCGTCTCTACGCCTACATCCGACGTAATCAACACTTCTTCCAGATTATCCAACACTTCGTCATCTACCTTTGACTTACCAGCCACGGCACGAGCGATTTTACTGAATACGCTCTCTTTGGTTTTAGATAATCCTTTATCTAAAGTTTCCTTCTTTTCCTTTGAAAAAAAACTAAAAAATCCCATATCAACAGTTATTTGTATAATACATTATGCTACAAAGATATAACAAAGGATTGGAAAAGTAAAAAAAAGAAGCAATAAAAAATCCCCTCATTGTTCGCCAATGAGAGGATTTTGTAGTTATAGCGCGTATGCTATTTCGATTATTTTTTGAAAAAGTCTTGTACTTTTTCGTTAGGAACCATTTGTTCATCAAAAACGTATGCTCCAGTTTTCGGAGATTTTACCATTTTGATAACCTTGGTATAAGCACGACCTTCTTTAGAACCTTCGTGCAAACTTGCTACTGTTTTCTTTGCCATGGGTTATACTACTTTATTATTTAATTTCCTTGTGTACTGTTACTCTCTTCAGAATCGGGTTGTATTTTTTCAACTCAAGTCTTTCTGTTGTATTCTTTCTGTTCTTAGTTGTGATATAACGAGATGTTCCCGGCATTCCACTGTCTTTGTGTTCTGTACATTCCAGAATCACTTGTACTCTGTTACCTTTTGCTTTCTTTGCCATTGTAAGTTTTCTCCTCTACGTTTAGCCGATTACTTTAATGCTTTTCCAATCACAATAACCTTTAGCCACTGCTTCAGTCAGCGCAGCATCCAGTCCTTTTTTGTTGATAATACGCAACCCGTTAGCACAAATGCTAAGGCTGATCCAGCAATCTTGTTCTACATAATAGAACTTTTTGTTAAACAAGTTCAAATCAAAGGTTCTTTTAGTTCTTCTCTTTGAGTGTGAAACATTGTTGCCAATCATGGCTTTCTTTCCGGTAATTTGACAAATCTTCGACATTTCTATCTTATTTTTATAGTTTTATATCTATACTTATTTCAAACAGGACGCAAAGTAAGCACTTTTATCCGTATAAAACAAGAATTTCTTAAAATAATTCACTTCTGGACACCAATTTTTCCTTATTTGAGCAAATCCCGAAGAATTAATAGCGCATTATTGCCCGCTCTTTCAATGTTCATGCCTCTTCCGCGGTTTGTTTCTTGCTTGTAAGTACGAATTTCGTTTTTATAACCAGCAGCTATCCAAACTGTCCCTACCGGTTTTTCAGGAGTTCCTCCTCCGGGACCGGCTATGCCTGAAGTAGCAACAGCGCAATCGGTTTTTAATGTTTTCATCGCACCTTTTACCATTTCAATCACAGTTTCTTCACTAACAGCTCCATGCCGTTCCAAAGTTTCGGGAGAAACGTACAAGAGATTCATCTTTACTTCATTGGAATAAGCCACTATACTTCCATTAAAATATTCCGAACTTCCGGCAATGGATGTCAAACGTGCGGCAATACTGCCTCCGGTACAACTTTCTGCGGTGGAAACGGTCAATTTCTTCTTTTTCAGCAATTCGCCGATAATAACTTCCAAAGGAGTATCTTCCTCACAGAAGATATCTTCACCCAAAATCTTCTCTAATTTAGCTTTTTCGCTATCTAGAAGCGCCCGCACTTCTTTTTTATCTTGTCCGCGTCCGGTCAATCGCAGGCGGATTATTCCAAGTTTTGGTAAATAGGCCAGTTTGATGCTTTCCGGCAGTGCAGTTTCCCATAGTTCCAGTTTTTCAGCCAATACAGACTCTGGATAGTGTTGTACAAGAAATGTTTGATGCATAATCACATCCGTTTGAAATTTCTCATGCAACTTGGGCAATATGGATTCCGTCATCACAACTTTCATCTCCTGCGGAACTCCCGGCATTGAAACGAGAACTCTGTCGTTTCTTTCAAACCAACTAACAGAAGCACTCCCTACCGGATTATTTATAACGGTACAGCCCTCGGGAACCATTGCCTGCCCTTTATTTAAGGCATTCATGGGGATTTTTCCGGCCAACACCCGTTTTATGTTTTCAAAAACCTCTTCACTAAATACCAGTCTAGTATGGAAATACTTACATAAAGTCTGTTTGGTAATATCGTCTTTGGTAGGTCCGAGTCCTCCGGTTACTAAAACAATATTCACCCTTTCCATCGCATTATCAATCGCTTCCAGGATTTCATCTTCCCGGTCACGGATTGAAACAATACGAAGAACCTCAATGCCTATCTTATTTAATTTCTGTCCTATCCAGGCAGAATTAGTGTCGACAACCTGCCCTATCAGCAGTTCGTCACCAATGGTTATTATTTCAGCAAACATACTTTCCTTATTTTATCCTATATATTAAGATATATTTTTAGTCTTACGGACAAGGAGCCTATTTTCAATAAGGAAATTATTCTAATGTAACGCGAGAATAGGCCGGAAGATCAATAGAGCAAAAATCCCTATCCAAATATTTAAAATATCCGGTAATAGCGATCATTGCTGCATTGTCGGTAGTATAGCTGAATTTTGGAATAAAGATATCCCAGTCATATTTTTCGGCATGTTCCCGAAAAGCATTACGTAATCCGTTATTCGCAGAAACTCCTCCTGCTACGGCTACTTCCTTGATTTTGTATTCTTTTGCAGCTTTACGCAATTTATCCATTAGAATATCTACAACTGTTGCTTCCAATGATGCAGCCAAATCCACTTTATGATGCTCTATAAAATCAGGGTCCTCTTTCAGCCAGTCACGTAATGAATAGAGGAATGAAGTTTTTAATCCGCTAAAGCTATAATCCAGCCCCGGAATATGCGGTTTGCTGAATGTGAATGCTTTCGGGTTTCCCTGGCGTGCCAGTTTATCAATAATCGGTCCACCCGGATAACCGAGCCCCATTACTTTGGAGCACTTGTCAATAGCTTCACCTGCAGCATCATCAATAGTCTGCCCCAGAATCTCCATATCGTTATAGGCTTTGACCAATATAATTTGTGAATTTCCTCCAGATACTAATAGACATAAGAAAGGAAAATTGGGTTGTCTATTTTCCTCACCTTCTGCTTTAATAAAATGAGCTAAAACATGTCCGGTCAAATGATTAACATCAATCATTGGAATGTTTAAGGAACGAGCGAATCCTTTAGCGAAAGAGACACCGACGAGCAATGAACCCATTAATCCCGGACCACGTGTAAAAGCTACCGCACTCAATTCTTCTTTAGTGACTCCAGCACGTTTCAGCGCTTCATGTACTACCGGTACGATATTTTGTTGATGTGCCCGTGAAGCCAACTCGGGTACTACTCCACCGTATGCTTCATGTACGGCTTGACTGATACCACATTTGACAGCAAATAACCATCCTTGATTACGGCTGCCGACGTATCGTCACAGGAGGATTCAATTCCTAAAATTATTGCACTCATAAGTATTTAAACTATTAAAACGGTGCAAAAGTAATCATAAAACTACGATTCATAACGAACTATTTTATATTTTTGTTCGCAAAATAAAAATAATCGCTTATCAGAACGCTGAAAAAGACTGTACGCTGGGTAGTAGGTATTGTACTGGGAGTATATATCGGGACTATTGTTTTGCTGAATATACCAAGTGTTCAGCAAGTCATGAGTGTATTTGTAGCCGAGGAGCTCTCCGACTTATTGAATACACGGGTGACAATTGGCCGGATAAATATAGGATTGTTGAACCGTATCATCATTGACGATGTATTGCTTGACGACCAAGACGAGCAGGAAATGCTCAAAGTCACTCGTTTGTCTGCCAAGTTCGATATTATGCCCTTTTTTAAAGGAAAGATATCCATTAGCAGTGTCCAGCTTTTCGGTTTCAATATCAATCTTCAAAAAAAGACACCAGACTCTCCACCTAATTTTAAATTCGTATTAGATGCATTTGCTTCCAATGATACGGTGAAGAAAGACAACTCATTGGATTTGCGTATTAATTCTATCCTGATTCGTCGTGGGCGAATGGCTTATCATGTACTTTCAGAAGAAGAAACACCCGGGAAGTTTAATGCCAAACACGTCCAGCTTCAGAATATTATAGCTAATATTTCATTGAAAGCCTTGAGTAAAGATTCAATAAATCTGGGAATTAAGCGGTTGAGCCTTGATGAAAAAGTATCCGGTTTCTCTTTGAAGAAGATGAGTCTGAAGCTAGTTGCCAATAGCAGGCAGACAAGCATTGACAATTTTGCTATCGAATTGCCCGAAACATCTCTGAAACTGGATACAATTCATTTGATATATGATAGTTTGAAAGCCTTTGACCGTTTTACGGAACAGGTTCGTTTTTCTTTCCGTACGTTGCCGTCACAAATCACTTTAAAAGATATTTCTCCTTTTCTTCCGGCGCTATCGCACTTCAAAGAGCCGATATCGTTGGATATGGAAGTAAAAGGTACTGTCAATCAATTGACCTGTTCGCATCTGGAAATAACAGCCGACAATCGTCAGTTCCGCCTTAAAGGAGATGTGGCACTTCAGGACTTGTCGCATCCGCAAGACGCTTATGTGTTTGGAACCCTATCCGAACTTACTGCTACTACTCGTGGCGTAGGATTTTTAGTCCGCAATTTGAGTCATGATTATAATGGAGTGCCTCCAGTACTGGAACGCTTGGGAAATGTCAGTTTCCGGGGAGAGGTTTCCGGCTATTTCACAGATATAGTAACTTATGGCCAATTGCATACTGATTTGGGCGGTGTCAATATGGACTTGAAATTGAGTTCTGATAAAAGTAAGGGATTGTTTGCTTATTCCGGTGCCGTTAAAACAACCGACTATAAGTTAGGTAAATTATTGGCTAACGAGCAACTGGGAGAAATCACATTCAACTTAGATGTACATGGGCGCCATGTAACCGACCGACTCCCTGTTGTTGAATTGAAAGGGCTGATAGCTTCCGTAGATTATAGTAGATATAGATATGAGAATATTACACTGGACGGAGAATATAAGCAAGGAGGATTTAATGGCAAAGTAGCACTGGATGATCCGAATGGCTCTATTTATCTGAATGGAGATGTGAATGTTTCCTCCAGAATTCCTACATTTAATTTTCAAGCTATTATCAATAAATTGCGGCCGCATGACCTGAATCTCACCTCCAAGTATCCGGATACGGAATTCTCTTTGAAACTAAGAGCCAACTTCACGGGAGGCTCAGTTGACGAAATGATTGGAGAAATCAATGTGGATAGCCTCGAATTTATGTCACCAGAGAAACAATACTTCATGAACAACATGAATATCCGGGCCAGCAAACAGAATAACGAGAATCAGTTGAGATTGACTTCAGAGTTTCTGACAGCAAGTGTGGAAGGAAAGTTCCAGTATCACACATTGCCTGCCAGCATTCTGAATATTATGCGGAAATATGTGCCGTCTTTGATATTACCTCCCAAGAAGCCGATTGAAACACACAATAATTTCCAATTCGATATACATATATATAATACAGATATTCTATCCACGATTTTTGATATTCCGCTGACGGTATATACTCATTCCACTTTGAAAGGATACTTTAATGATCCCTTGCAGCGTTTGCGTGTGGAAGGATATTTTCCCCGTCTGCAATATAAGAACAACTATATTGAGTCAGGTATGATTCTGTGCGAGAATCCGGCAGATCATATTCGTGCACGGGTTCGCCTGACTAATCTGAAGAAGAAAGGAGCAGTCAATCTATCTTTGGATGCACAAGCTAAAGATGACAATGTCAGTACGACATTGAATTGGGGGAATAATGCTGCGGTGACATATAGCGGGCAATTGGCCGCTGTGGCAAAGTTCTTGCGTACCGAAGGAGAGAAGCCTTTATTAAAAGCAATGGTAGAGGTGAAACCGACGGATATTATTCTGAATGATACCCTTTGGCAGATACATCCTTCACAGGTAGTAGTGGATTCCGGCAAGGTAGACGTGAACAACTTCTATTTTAGCCACCAGGATCGTTATGTACGTATAAACGGACGTCTTTCGGACAATCCGCAAGATAGTGTAAAGGTTGATTTAAAGGATATCAACATGGGATATGTGTTTGATATTGCAAGTATTTCCGATGATGTAAATTTTGAAGGAGATGCTACAGGAACTGCCTATGCAAGTGGTGTTTTCAAAAAACCTGTGATGAATACGCGTTTATTTATAAAAAATTTCTCTCTTAATCAAGGACGTTTGGGCGATTTGAACATATATGGCGAATGGGATAATGAAAATAGAGGAATCCGACTGGATGCATCTATCAAAGATATTTCTACGACCCCGTCACGTGTCACCGGCATCATTCATCCGCTAAAACCGGAAAGTGGGCTTGATTTAAATATTGAAGCAAATGAATTGAATCTGAAATTCCTCGAACATTATATGAAGTCTATTGCCAATGATATTAAAGGGCGAGGAACAGGAAAAGTACATTTCTATGGAAAATTTAAAGGATTGAATCTCGATGGCGCAGTCATGACAGATGCTTCCATGAATTTTGATATTTTGAACACACATTTTGCTGTAAAGGATACCATTCATTTAGCTCCTACCGGATTGACGTTCAATAATATACATATCTCTGATATGGAAGGGCATTCGGGGAGAATGAATGGATATTTGCATTTCCAGCATTTTAAGAACCTAAACTATCGTTTCGAGATACAGGCAAATAATATGCTTGTGATGAACACAAAAGAATCGACAGATATGCCTTTCTATGGTACGGTATATGGTACCGGGAATGTATTGCTTACCGGAAATGCCATACAGGGACTAGATGTTAATGTCGCCATGACGACCAATCGAAATAGCATCTTTACTTATATTAATGGTAGTGTAGCATCGGCTACGAGTAACCAGTTTATCAAGTTTGTAGATAAAACACCCCGCCGCACTATTCAGGATTCTATTCAAATAATTTCTTATTATGAACAATTGCAACAAAAACGTCAGGAAGCTGAGGAAGAGCAAAAGACGGATATACGATTGAATATTCTTGTAGATGCGACGCCAGATGCAACAATGAAGATTATCATGGATCCTGTTGCCGGAGATTATATCAGTGGCAAGGGTACAGGAAATATACGAACAGAATTTTACAATAAAGGGGATGTGAAGATGTTCGGTAGCTACCAAATTAATCAGGGAGTATATAAATTCAGTTTGCAGGAAGTGATCCGTAAAGACTTTGTTATCAAGAACGGAAGTACGATTACCTTTAACGGTGCCCCTCTGGATGCAAACTTAGACATTCAGGCTTCCTACACGGTAAATTCAGCATCTCTGAATGACCTGATACCGGAAGAATCTTCGTCAATCATACAACAACCCAATGTTAAGGTGAACTGTATCATGAATTTGAGCGGGATATTGGTACGACCTACTATTAAATTAGGTATTGAGCTTCCGAACGAACGGGATGAAGTACAAACATTGGTACGTAATTATATTAGTACGGAAGAACAGATGAATATGCAAATCCTTTATCTATTGGGTATTGGTAAGTTCTACACGGAGGATGCACGTAATAATCAAAATTCAAACGTGATGTCTTCGGTACTTTCTTCCACCCTCTCCGGTCAGTTGAATAACGCCTTGTCGCAAGTCTTTGAAACGAATAACTGGAATATTGGAACAAATCTAAGCACAGGCGATAAGGGTTGGACAGACATGGAAGTGGAAGGCATCTTGTCCGGTCAGTTATTGAATAACCGGTTACTTATTAACGGAAACTTTGGTTATCGGGATAATCCAATGGCAAACACGAATTTTGTGGGCGACTTTGAAGCAGAATGGCTGATTACCCGTTCGGGAGACATTCGTTTGAAGGCTTACAATGAAACGAACGACCGATATTATACAAAGACAAATCTGACTACACAAGGTGTAGGTATTATGTACAAGAAAGATTTCAATAAATGGAGTGACCTGTTCTTTTGGAATAAGTGGAAGCTACGTAATAAACGAAAACAGAAAGAAAAGTCCAAACAGCAGACAGACAGTATCGGAAATACCAATACAGCAAAGTCTGTATTAAAAAGGCAACATGAGCAGTGATAAAACGCAGATGCCTTGAAAATAAGAGTTTCTTTATAGGAAACTCTTATTTTCAAGGCATGAAACCCATAAAAAATAATCGCATGATTGACTCTACCTGAAACTATAAATGAATAGTTCGTTACCGTTCCATAATAAGATTATTGTATAATTATTAGTCAAGTATTTGTCCGTCAGCTCTTATTTTTACATCTATCTCACTATTTTCTATGTCAATCAAGTAGTATGTAGCACCCGTTGCTTCTTCAACATATTCAGTGTCGTCGTCATCAACTCGTCCAGGATATGTAGCATGAATCGTATTTTTTACAGGATCAGGCAATGTGTTGAAATGTACCTCCCATGAAGTTAAAACCCACTTACCTTCTTGAGTAAACCATGCAGATGCTTCATGTCCGTCATAGAAATCTGCTACGTAATATCCGTACTTGTTTTCCCATTCTACGTTTGTGGCATTCGGATATTTAGCCGAAAATGTACTTTGCAATTCAACAGGAACAGCTATTGATTCATCATCATTATTATCGCAACTATGTAAGCTCCATGCAACACCTAATACCAATAAAAAGGTAAAAATCTTTCGTTTCATCATTAGTTCTAATTTTTAAGGTTTAGTTATCAATATCGATCAAATTGAATTTCAGATCGAACTTTAATTCCACACGATTGGAAAGTTGCACTTCATATTCCTTTTTATCGCGTTCAATTTTCAGCACTCTAGTATCAGGATAATTAGTTGTCACATATTTCTGAATAGTTGTGGGGATAATAGCTGTGGGAACAGAAGTATATTTGTAATTCACTTCTTCCCAGTTTCCTTTGTTATCAAATTCTACTTTATCGCCATTCGTGAAAATCACTTCATAACTTTTATAGAAGAAATCACTTTCCATTTTTGCCAAAGCAACTTTACTGTCGGCAAAATGCTGTTTGATGAACTGTTGTGCCTGTTGTGGCATTTGAGTTACCTGGATAGGTTTGTCGTCATCTGCACGAGCTACTGTTTGCAAAGTAAAAAAACATACTAATAAGAATACTAACTTTTTCATAATCGTTGTTTTTTTAATTGGTTTTACTGTTATCATTTAATTTATATTGCAAAGATGAGGAGAAAATCTGAAAAGATTTGGGAATTTTGAGAATTATCGAAAAAAATCTCATAAAAATATAGTGACGCTATGCCCTCAACATAGTGTCACCATATCTATGGAATATCGTCACTATCGAATGGAAATAACGTCACTATATATTTCATCACAGAATTAGATTCTTTATGATTCTTTTAAAACTACTAATAGACACATCGTTTATTTTTGCACACACAAATTTGACAATATTCATATTAAATCAACCATAAGAACTTTTGTATGACTATGAGAACAAATTATTTTTTATTATTAGCTATTCTATTGGGAGTTATTCCCATGAACTACACACACGCAAACGACTCAATTCCTAAAAAGCGTGATTCTGTACACACCTTACACAAAAATCTCCGTATCGCCCGGAGCGTCAATTGATTACAGTATTGATCTTATCAACAACACGGACCAATTGACGAATGCGAATCTTTCTGTTAGCGGATTGTCCACCAGTTGGAAACACGAAATGAAATCCGGTGGCTGGAGCCTTAGCCAGTTGTCGGTACTTCCCAAAGAAGAAAAAGACTTTTAATCTGAAAGTCGATGTTCCATTGAAGGTAAATAAAGGAAACTATCATTTTGTAGTGTATGCCGGAAATGCTAAACTTCCTTTGGATATTGTAGTTGCTCAACAAGGTACTTACCAGACTGAATTTACTACCGACCAGCCCAATATGGAAGGTAACTCCAAGTCAACCTTTACCTTCAGTACCACTTTAAAGAACCAGACTGCCGACCAACAGTTGTATGCTTTAATGGCTAATGCACCAAGAGGATGGAATGTTATTTTTAAACCTAACTACAAGCAAGCTACCTCTGCACAAGTGGAACCCAACAGTAGCCAGAATGTAAGCATAGATATTACTCCTCCTGCCAATGTAGAAGCCGGAAGCTATAAAATCCCGGTACGTGCTGCTACGGGAACTACTTCGGCTGAACTTGAATTGGAAGTAGTTGTGACCGGTTCTTTTCAAATGGAACTAACTACTCCGAGAGGATTACTAAGCACCGATATCACTGCCGGAGACGTGAAGCGAATTGAACTGGAAGTAAAAAATACAGGTTCATCATTGTTGAAAGATATCCAGTTATCTGCCAGCAAACCAGCTGATTGGGAAGTAACTTTCGAACCTTCAAAAATCGATGCACTAAAAGCCGGAGAGACATCAACGGTAACCGCTATATTAAAAGCTTCTAAAAAAGCATTGCCAGGCGACTATGTGACTACCATCATGGCAAAAACTCCTGAAGTAAATGCAGATGCGCAGTTCAGAGTTGCAGTAAAAACTCCGATGATATGGGGATGGGTAGGCGTTTTGATTATTGCGGCTACTATCGGTGTGGTTTACTATCTGTTCCGTAAATATGGAAGGAGGTAAATGATGGGCGAACAAGTGATCGTACTTACCGATTTGACCAAACAATACGGTAATTTCACTGCTGTAGATCATATTCGCCTGAATATCCAGAAAGGAGAAATCTTCGGATTACTGGGACCGAATGGTGCCGGAAAATCAACTACTATCTTAATGATGTTAGGGTTGACAGAACCGACATCGGGTTCCGTTGAGATTTGCGGCATCAATTCTACTACACACCCTATCGAAGTAAAAAGAAAAATCGGCTATTTGCCCGAAGATGTAGGATTTTATGATGATATGACAGGACCGGAGAATTTGATCTATACAGCGCGATTAAATGGTATTCCTGATAAGGAAGCGAGAGAAAAGGCCATGGAGTTAATGAAACGTACAGGATTGGAAGATCAACTGAAAAAGAAAGCAGGAAAATATTCACGCGGGATGCGACAACGGTTGGGACTTGCGGATGTACTTATCAAGAATCCGGAAATTATTATTCTGGATGAACCGACTTCGGGGATTGACCCTGCAGGTGTTCAGGAATTTATCGAACTGATCCGTTGGCTAAGTAAGGAGAAGGGATTGACCGTGCTCTTTTCCTCTCATCACCTGGATCAGGTACAAAAAGTATGCGACCGGGTCGGATTATTTAGTAATGGGAAAATACTCGCACTGATTGATATGGCAGAACTGAAAGAAAAGAAACAGGAATTGTCTGATATTTATAACCATTATTTTGAGGAAGGAGGCGAAGGGCATGAGTAAAGTCAATCATCCTTTTTGGGTTATCGTACATAAAGAAATATCCGATCATGTCAAAAGCTGGCGTTTTCTTATTCTGATCGGTATTATAGCACTTACCTGTATGGGTTCTCTATACACTGCCCTTACTAATATTGGCGCAACAATAAAACCGAATGATCCGGATGGTTCGTTTCTGTTTTTGAAATTATTTACAGCCTCGGACGGAACTCTCCCCTCTTTTACGTTGTTTATCAACTTTTTGGGACCTCTATTAGGTATTGCTCTAGGATTTGATGCCGTCAATTCAGAGCAAAATAAGGGGACATTAAGCCGTATGTTATCTCAGCCTATTCATCGTGATTGCATAATTAATGCGAAGTTTATGGCTGCTTTGATAGTAATAGGTGTTATGCTATTCGTACTCGGTTTTCTGGTAATGGGATTCGGACTGATTGCAATCGGTATTCCTCCTACGGCTGAGGAATTTTGGAGAATTGTATTCTTCATTATAACAAGTATTTTCTATGTTGCTTTTTGGTTGAATTTGGCAATCCTATTTTCATTGCGTTTTCGCCAGGCAGCTACATCAGCGTTGGCATCTGTGGCAGTGTGGTTGTTTTTCAGCGTATTCTACACAATGATTGTAAATTTGGTGGCAAAAGGTTTGAGCCCTTCACAAATGGCGTCGCCTTATCAGATCATCAGTTATCAAAAATTCATTCTCGGATTAATGCGTCTGGCACCTAGCGAGTTATTTAATGAAGCTACTACGACGCTGTTAATGCCTTCTGTAAGAAGTCTAGGACCACTTACAATGGAACAAGTTCAGGGAGCTATTCCAAGCCCACTTCCATTAGGACAAAGTCTTCTGGTAGTATGGCCGCAACTCACGGGACTGATTGCAGCAACAGTTATCTGTTTCGCTATCTCTTATATTATGTTTATGAGAAGAGAAATTCGATCCCGATAGAGATTCGTACCACAAAATCCACAAAGGACACGGAGAAATAGTTTGAACGATCAGTTTATAATAACTGATAAATATCTTGTTCACTCTCACTCCGTGTCCTTTGTGTTCTCTGTGACGAAAACGATCATTTCAAAATCTCGAAACAATGCTCCTCTTGTTCGAAGTAATAACGTATATTCAAATGTTGTAGACGACAAATTGAATCGGCTATTGCCAACCCTAGTCCGGTAGAACCCTCTTTTTTACTTCCTTGATAGAAACGTTCAAAAATATGTTCTTCATCTAATGGATGTCCTGACCCGGAATTTCGGAAAGTAATGCTGTTTTTTGTAATAATAATCTGTATACGTCCTCCGTCCATATTATGCACGAATGCATTCTTCAAGAGATTAGTTAATAGAGCAACTGCCAAAGACTCGTTCATTACAATATGAAAACGATCCTGCTCAGTGATATTTACTTCTATGTTGCGGTAATCATAGACCTCTTTATAGTCTTCCAAATATTGCTTGAGAAGTGTGTTCAGTTCCAAATCTTTGGTATCAGTAAACTGTCCATTGTCAATCTTAGTAAGCAATAATAAAGATTTATTCAGTTTGGTTATATATTCCAATGTCTGATGCGTTTTCATTAGTTCTCCAAGTTGATTTTCCGACAATGAATCATCTTCCATCAACATTTCCAACCGATTACGGCAAATGGCAAGTGGTGTTTGTATCTCATGTGAAGCATTTCCGATAAATTGTTTTTGTTGTTCGAACATTTGTTCCGTCCGTTCGGCATATCGGACAGCTGCATCATTTAGTTTCCGGAATTCTGTGATTTGGGTATCATTGTTCAATGCTTCGTTTTTCTTTCCCGTCTGGTAACTGTCCAACCAATGAAGAAGTACATATAATGGACGCATATTTCGATAGAATACCCATACAGATATGATTATGATGCAGAGTAACAGGGCTACATATAAAAAGATAATCCATACTTGAATAGCATCTTTCAAATCATCCTTCTCGATACTGGGAGTAGATACAGTCAGTTCATAATAACGTCCTTCGTCATTTTTAAAGATAGTGGTCAGGATACGCGCCGGCTCTGTTTCCCCTTTTTCTACGATATAGACCATAGAATCTTTATATTGGATATCATTGCGGTTTCCAGCATATTCTTTAGTTACTTCAGTAAGATAATACTGATTATTTGAACCGTTGTTTTCAGAAGGAAGCTCCTCTCCTGCCAATGCCCGAATGATAATTGTCTCCGAGTAGTCTTCAAGTGAATCATCGACTTCATCATTTACTTCATCAATCATTGTAACATAAAAAAATACGGCCCAAATTGTCAGGATAAGTGTCAGGGCTAAAGTGATGCGAAGAATGATGTAATATATTAATTTCATGGATGACTCCTATTGTTTCTGTTCTTCTACTATCATTTTGTAACCGAATCCGTAAACTGCTTTAATTTCAAGATCTGCTCCTGCATCCTTCAGCTTTTTACGAAGATTTTTGATTTGGGCATAAATAAAATCGAAGTTATCTACTTGATCGATATGATCTCCCCATACAGACTCTGCCAATGTGTATTTTTATTAACCAAGTGTCCAGGGCGATTTATGAAGTATAATAAGATATCATACTCCTTTCTATTTAATTCCAGTTCCTGATTATTGACAAAAACACGATATTTATCCGGCTCTATCCGTACATTTCCCTGACGGATATCAATTTCTCCGTCATGCTGATTGCGGCGAATTACACTTTTTATCCGGGCATTTAATTCAGCTAGATGAAACGGCTTCGGCAAATAATCATCTGCACCTAATTCTAATCCCAAGACCTTATCTTCCAAAGAATCTTTGGCAGAAATTATAATCACATTTTCCCGTTTATGGAGCGCTTTCAATCGTTCAAGAAGATCAAGTCCGCTTCCGTCCGGCAGCATGATGTCCAATAAGATACAATCATAGTCATAGTCTTCAATTTTGCGTAAAGCAGAGTTGAAGTCACCTGCTGCTTCTACAACATAACGTTCTTTCTCCAGTGAACGTTGAATTAGTTCCCTTAAAGAGGGCTCATCTTCTACAATTAATATCTTCATAAAATCTTCTCCTTTCTTTCTTACATGATACAAAGAAAGAGGATATTTCTGAAAAAAAACTGAAATGGATAAAAAAAGAGTCCGAAATTTAATCTGAAACTTCGGACTCTTGTATGAGAAAGTAATATCTTTATTAAATAAATAGACCTTTCTTTCAACTGTTTAACCGCACAGTTTAATAAGAACGTGCAAATATCACGCGGCAAGCAGATGGTTTGCCTGTTACCATACATTTACCCGGTTCCTTGTCTCCCGGAACAAATGAATCGAACGGAATACAACGAATGGTTGCTTTGGTTTCTTCCTTAATCTTTTCTTCTGTTTCAGTAGTTCCGTCCCAATGAGCCAGAATAAATCCACCTTCTTCGATCTTTTTCTTTAAATTCGTCGTAGGTATCTACTGTTGTAATCTTGGAGTTACGATAATCCAATGCTTTCTTGTAGATATTAGCCTGCATTTCTTCAAGCAGGTTCTGAACATAAGCTTCAATGCCCTCGCAAGTGATAGTTTCTTTTTCAAGTGTATCGCGACGCATTACCTCCATTGTATTGTTTTCAAGATCACGTCCACCCATAACCAGACGAACAGGTACACCTTTCAATTCATAATCTGCAAATTTGAAGCCTGGACGTTTATTATCTGCATTATCATACTTAACAGAAATACCTAATGCTTTCAACTTGGTAACAATACCCGCTACTTTGGCATCAATTTGTTTCAGTTGCTCATCGTTCTTGTAAATAGGAATAATAACTACTTGAATCGGAGCCAGATGCGGAGGTAATACCAGTCCATTGTCATCTGAATGAGTCATAATCAGGGCACCCATTAAGCGGGTAGAAACACCCCATGAAGTAGCCCATACATATTCCAATTTATTCTCTTTGTTAACGAACTGAACATCGAATGCCTTTGCAAAGTTTTGTCCCAGGAAGTGGGAAGTACCACTTTGCAATGCTTTTCCGTCCTGCATCATGGCTTCTATTGTGTAAGTGTCAAGTGCACCTGCAAAACGTTCGTTGGCTGATTTCACTCCCTTTACAACGGGAACAGCCATATATTTTTCTGCAAATTCACCATATACATTCAGCATTCTTACTGCTTCTTCCTCCGCTTCTTCACGAGTAGCATGAGCGGTATGTCCCTCTTGCCACAGGAATTCGGCAGTACGCAGGAAAAGACGGGTACGCATTTCCCAACGGAAAACGTTCGCCCATTGGTTGCAGAGAATAGGCAGGTCACGGTATGACTGAATCCAGTTCTTATAAGTATTCCAGATGATTGTTTCTGATGTCGGACGGATAATTAGTTCCTCTTCCAATTTGGCAGCAGGGTCTACTACTACGCCGGAGCCGTCTTCTGCATTTTTCAAACGGTAATGAGTCACTACGGCACATTCTTTAGCGAAACCTTCTACGTGTTCTGCTTCGCGGCTCAGGAATGATTTTGGAATTAATAATGGGAAATAAGCATTCACGTGTCCTGTTTCCTTGAACATATCGTCTAGTTGACGTTGCATCTTTTCCCAAATAGCGTATCCGTAAGGCTTAATCACCATACATCCGCGCACGGCAGATTGTTCTGCCAAATCAGCTTTTACCACCAAATCGTTATACCATTGCGAGTAATTCTCGCTACGTTTGGTAAGGTCTTTCAGTTCTTTTGCCATTATATTTTTTTATTTAAAGTACTCATAAGTGTCAAAACAGGGTGCAAAAATACGAAAAATGCATGAACTGCCCTATTCTTCATGCATTATTTTCATAGTAGAAAGAGACTTTGCCCATTGTTATCTTTCAGTCACAAAAAGAAAGCCAGATAGCTAAAAAATAACTATCTGACTTTTATCGTGAGCGGTAAGCGAGACTCGAACTCGTGACCCTTAGCTTGGGAAGCTAATGCTCTACCAACTGAGCTACTACCGCATTTTTACCAGTTTAAAGGATCTTCCTTTAAATTACACTGCAAAGGTAAATATAATTTTTATATCTCAAATAAAATCCTTGATTTTTTAATAGGGGAAATATTACATAACTTTGAACTAAATCAGAATAATCGATAACTCTTTCATTGAGTTTAAAAAGTTGTTTCTCCATTTGTTGGAGTGAACAAACCTGTTCCTTCATCTGTTAGAAAGTCTCAAATTTAGATTTAACCTAACCAGCATGAAAAAAAATAAATCACTTTTTGTACTACTTGCTTTGTGTTTCTCTGCTATTTGGGCAGATGCACAGGTTTCATTGAGTTTTGAGGAATCATTACGTCTACTCCGACAAGAAAATCAAAGCTTAAAGATAGCCGATAAAAGTATAGAAATAGCTAAGGCAGAGCGAGATAAATTGAATGCTTTTTGGTATCCCAGCGGGTGCATTTGTACATATGTCGGAGAAGATCGAGGTGAAACAGCCGTTGTCTCAATTTTACAGATCCGGCAAAGAATTTTGTACATTCCATAATTCCGGACGATCAAGTTATTTCGGCGATTCTGGATCAGATAGGGGCAAATACTCTTGTTTTCCCCTGACTCCACGTAATTTAACCTCTATTGATTTATCTGCAGAATGGGTACTCTTTTCCGGAGGAAAACGATTTCATGCAACTAATATCGGCCGGACAATGGTGGACTTGGCACGTGAAAACCGGGCACAGACTGCTGCTACCCAACAAAATCTGTTAACGGAAAGTTATTACGGATTACGGCTGGCACAGCAAATCGTAACCGTTCGGGAAGAAACTTATAAGGGACTGCAAAAACATTATGAGAATGCACTGAAACTGGAAACTGCCGGAATGATTGACAAAGCAGGACGGCTTTTTGCCCAAGTAAATATGGACGAAGCCAAACGTACACTGGATGCTGCACGAAAAGATGAAACTGTGGTTCAAAATACGCTCAAGGTATTACTGAATAAAAAAGATATGGATGAAAACATTGTTCCCACTTCTCCACTTTTTATGAATGACTCTTTGCCGCCGAAAATGCTTTTCGACCTATCTGTTAACAGTGGGAACTATATGCTTAACCAGTTACAGCTACAAGAACATATTGCCAAACAGGAAGTGAAGATTGCTCAAAGCGGCTATCTGCCGAATATAGCCCTTTTCGGAAAACAGACCTTATATTCGCATGGCATTCAGAGTAATTTACTGCCACGTACAATGATAGGCATTGGCTTTACATGGAATCTATTCGACGGATTAGATCGTGAAAAGAAGATCCGGCAGTCGAAATTAACTCAACAAACATTAGCCCTCGGACAGATGAAAGCCCGTGACGATCTAGCAGTTGGAGTAGATAAACTCTATACGCAATTGCAAAAAGCACAGGATAATGCAAAAGCATTGAATGCTACGATTGCTTTAAGTGAGGAACTTGTACGTATCCGGAAGAAATCATTTGCAGAGGGAATGGCAACTTCCACCGAAGTTATTGATGCCGAAACAATGCTTGCCAGTGTAAAAGTAGCTCGCCTGGCAGCCTATTATGAGTATGATGTAGCACTAATGAATTTACTTTCACTTTGTGGTACACCTGAACAATTTATAAACTATCAACCTAAACCGTAACAAACAATGAAACCAACTAGTAGAACCCTTTCATGGGCTTTTGTTATTATTTTGCTAGTCGTCGGTATCTTTACCGCCCTTGGAATGATATTGATGCACAAACAACCACTGGTTCTGCAAGGAGAAGCAGAGGCCACAGAAATCCGTATCAGCGGAAAACTTCCCGGACGCATTGATACGTTTCTCGTTCAAGAGGGAGATTGGGTGCGTCAGGGGAGACACTCTTGTAGTAATTAATAGTCCGGAAGTACACGCCAAGTTTCAACAAGTCAATGCATTGGAGCAAGTAGCAGTACTGCAAAACAAAAAAATTGATGCCGGCACCCGACGACAGATTGTAGCCACTGCATTGCAACTCTGGAATAAGACTAAGAGCGACCTGTCACTTGCGAAAATAACTTATAATCGTATACTTACTTTATACAAGGACAGTGTAGTTACTTCTCAACGGAAAGACGAAGTAGAAGCTATGTATAAGGCAGCATTAGCAGCCGAACGCGCTGCTTACGAACAATATCAAATGGCAGTGGATGGTGCACAGACGGAAGACAAAGCATCTGCCGCCAGTATGGTAGATGCTGCCCGAAGTACTGTTGATGAAGTCTCAGCCTTATTGGTAGATGCCCGGTTGACTGCACCGGAAGACGGACAAATAGCCACAATCTTCCCTAAACGCGGTGAATTGGTCGCACCGGGAACTCCTATTATGAATCTGGTAGTCATGAATGACGTTCATGTTGTACTTAATGTACGCGAAGACTTAATGCCACAATTTAAAATGGGTGAAACGTTTGTTGCAGACGTACCTGCTATCGATAAAAAGAATATAGAATTTAAAATCTATTATATTAGTCCGTTAGGTAGTTTCGCAACCTGGAAATCAACCAAACAGGTTGGTAGTTATGACCTGCGGACGTTTGAGATCCACGCCCGCCCTACTCAAAAGATAAAAGATTTGCGTCCGGGAATGTCTGTATTACTGACGTTAAATTAATAAAAGAATGAGTCCATCACAAACATATTCACCCTTTCGTACCGTACTACTCCGGGAGTGGCGACGAATGACTTCGCGACGCCTTTATTTTGGTGTCTGCATCATCCTGCCATTATTCACACTCTTCTTTATGGCAACTATTTTCGGCAACGGACAAATGGAAAATATTCCTATCGGCATTGTCGATCAGGATAATACCGCTACTTCCCGTAGTATTATTCGAAATATATCTGCCGTACCGACTTTTAAAGTAACAAAGTATTTCGTGAATGAAGCAGCCGCTCGGGAAGCCGTACAAAGAAAAGAAATTTATGGTTATCTTTCTATTCCTCCCAAATTTGAACAAGACGCCATTACAGGACAAGATGCAACTCTTTCCTACTACTATCATTATGCTTTATTGTCTGTAGGTGGCGAGTTAATGGCTGCATTCGAAACAGCATTGGCTCCAGTGTCACTCTCTCCTGTTGTGATGCAAGCTGTTGCTCTGGGAGTGGAACAAGATCAGATTACAACTTTCTTATTGCCAGTACAGGCAAGCAATCATCCAATATATAATCCAAGTCTGGATTACTCCGTTTATTTGAGCCAGCCATTTTTCTTTGTCTTATTTCAAATATTAATTTTATTGACTACAGTATACGCAATCGGCATTGAAATCAAGTTTCGTACAGTAACTGATTGGCTAGTTGCTGCAAAAGGGAATATGGTAACGGCGATATTAGGAAAACTGTTGCCTTATACTATTATATATATCCTGATAGGTTGGCTGGCCAATTATGTGATGTTCGGAATTCTACATATTCCCTTTCAAGGGAGTTGGTGGCTAATGAATATAATGACAATGCTTTTCATTATTGCGACACAATCATTGGGATTGTTCCTATTTTCATTATTTCCTGCCATTTCACTGATTATTAGCATAGTATCTATGGTAGGCTCTTTGGGAGCTACTTTATCCGGGGTCACTTTTCCGGTGCCCAATATGTATCCTTTGGTACGAGATGCTTCCTATCTTTTCCCAGTCCGGCATTTCACGGAAATGATGCAGAATATGCTTTACGGGAGTGGCGGTTTTACCCAGCTTTGGCCATCGGCCATGTTTCTTTGTATTTTCCCCCTGCTCGCTTTTTCGTTGCTTCCTCATTTAAAAAGAGCCATAGAAAGTCATAAGTATGAAAACATTAAGTAAATTACAACAGTTATCATTCATCATTCAGCGTGAATTTCTGGCTATCAGTACCAGCTATGCAGTATTGTTAGTATTGATAGGAGGTATTTTTGTATACGGGTTACTCTATAATTATATGTATGCCCCTAACATTGTGACAGATGTCCCTATCGCCATAGTCGACAATTCGCACAGTGAGTTGAGCCGTAATTTTATCCGTTGGCTAGATGCTACTCCGCAAGCTGATGTTTACAGTCAGGCAATGGACTATAATGAAGCCAAAGAATGGATGAAACGAGGCAAAGTACAAGGAATACTGTATCTGCCACACGATTTTGAGGCACGGGTATTTCGTGGAGATGAATCTATTTTTTCCCTTTATGCAACAACTGATGCATTTTTGTACTTTGAAGCCTTACAAGGAGCTTCGTCACGTGTGATGTTGGCGATTAACGATAAATACCGACCCGATGAAGCTGTGTTTCTGCCCCCACAGGGATTATTGGCTGTAACTATGGCAAAACCGATCAATGTAGAAGGGACCGCACTTTATAATTATACGGAAGGATATGGCTCCTACCTGATTCCTGCCGTTATGATGATTATTATATTTCAAACTTTGCTAATGGTTATCGGTATGGTGACCGGAGAAGAATATAGTTCAGACGGAATCCGTACTTACGCTCCTTTCGGCCATACTTGGGCAGCCGCCATACGCATTGTAGCAGGAAAGGCATTTGTATATTGCGGATTGTATGCTATCTTTTCTTTCTTTTTATTAGGATTGCTCCCTTATTTTTTCAGTATTCCCAATATTGGAAATGGTCTGTATATTGTGCTATTAATGATTCCTTACCTGATAGCTACTTCTTTCCTCGGACTAGCTGCTTCCCGTTATTTTACCGATTCGGAAGCACCTTTGTTAATGATAGCTTTCTTTTCAGTCGGATTGATTTTCCTTTCCGGAGTTTCTTACCCAATGGAGTTAATGCCTTGGTATTGGAAAGCGGCACATTATATTCTTCCGGCAGCTCCTGCAACACTTGCTTTTGTACAATTAAATTCAATGGGAGCAAGTATGGCTGATATACGACCAGAATATATTACTTTATGGATTCAAGTACTCGTTTATTTTATATTAAGTATATGGGTATACCAAAAAAAGCTTCAGAAAAGTCAACTTCGTTAAGTAAATAATCAACTTAGGAAACAAAAAATTTCCAAACGAAAGTTTTCTATAAGAATGTGCTACATTTCTTTGTTTTTCTCATCGCTTTTGTATAGTTTCGTAAACTATTATTTTTAAATAGCAGTTAAAAACAATTTAAAAATAAATGATTATATGAAATACATTGTATATATTTTCCTTTTGTTTCCTATTCTGGTCACGGCACAAACTTACAAATATATAGGAATAGAAAATGGATTAAGTAATCGAAGGATATTCAACATTCAGAAAGATGATCAAGGCTATATGTGGTTTCTCACCAATGAAGGAATGGATCGTTATAATGGTAAAGATATAAAGCATTATAAACTGAACAAAGATGATAATTCCGTTGCTTCCCAAATACACCTCGGTTGGTTATATGCTACTCCGGAGGCAGGTTTATGGGTGATTGGCAGAAAAGGACGCCTCTTTCAATATGAAAAGCAATATGATCGTTTTACGATAGGATATAAACTACCGGATATATCGAAAACGATTAGTTATGGTTATGTAGACCACAACAATAATATTTGGTTATGCTGCAATGATTCTATTGTATTATACAATATCAAAAATGCTCATACATTTCAGTTCCCTAATATACTACACAGCAATATTACAGCCATAGAGCAGATAGATGACAATCATTTCTTTATAGCAACAGAAACAGGCGTGAGGTATGCTAAACTGGAAAACGGTGCTTTACAAATTATCCCTACCGAGACGCTTGATTATTTTCATACGCAAGTAAGTGTGTTGTATTTCCAGCAACAGCAAAAAAAATTATATATCGGCTCATTTGAGAGGGGTATTTTTGTATATGATATGCTTTCCCAAGAGATTATCCGGCCTGAAGCAGATCTTAGTGATGTGAATATAACCCGTATCAGACCATTAAATGAAACAGAACTATTAGTGGCAACCGAAGGCATGGGCGTATATAAGCTAGACATGAACAAATGCATATTAGAACGTTACATATCAGCAAATTACCAGAGCTATAATGAAATGAATGGTGACAACATCAATGATGTATTTGTTGATGAATCAAAACGAATATGGCTTGCCAATTATCCCACAGGAATTACAGTTATAGATTATCGTTATGAAAACTATCATTGGATGAAACACTCTATGGGCAACAAGCAGTCCATTGTCAATGACCAGGTGCACGCTGTCATTGAAGACAGTGATGGAGATTTATGGTTTGGTACGAGTAACGGCATTAGTCTTTACAATTCGGGAACGGGAGAATGGCATTCTTTTCTGAGTTCTTTCAATCATCAGCTAAAAGACAAAAATCATATATTCATAACTTTATGTGAGGTTTCACCCGGCATTATCTGGGCAGGAGGCTATACTTCCGGTATATACAAGATAAATAAAGCAGATTTATCCGTGGAATATTTCTCTCCTTATTTACTTTCACACATAAATATGCGCCCGGATAAATATATCCGTGATATGATAAAAGACTATCAAGCAGATAACGGACTGCTATATGTTGGTACGAATGGAGCGGGAGTATTTATATATGATGCACAAAATAAGAAATTTGAGCATTATATAGCTAAAAATTCCGCACTTGTTTCCAACAGCATTTTTACTATTTTGCCTGAAGTTGACGGACGAATCATGATGAGTACGGAAAATGGGGTCACCAGTTTTCATACGAAGGAAAAAATATTCCATAACTGGACCAAAGGAGAAGGATTATTGCCTGCCTATTTCAATGCTTCATCCGGAGTATTACGTAAAAATAAGAACTTTGTATTTGGTAGTACGGACGGAGCTATCGAACTTCCCCAAAATGTAAAGTTCCCCGATTATGTATATACAAAGATGATATTCAGCGATTTGAATATTTCATACCAGCCTGTATATCCGAGAGAAGAAGATTCTCCATTGGAGAAAAGTATCAATGATACGGATGTGTTGGAGCTGAAATATAATCAGAATACATTCTCATTTAGAGTTTCCACTATCAACTATGATTCTCCGGGAAATGCTCTCTATGCATGGAAGTAGGATGGTTTCTTCGAAAAATGGACCGAACCGGGAACAGCCAATCTGATTCGCTATACCAATTTGCCACCGGGGAAAATATACTCTTTATGTACGTGCCATTTCAAAGGGAAGAACATGATATTGTTTTTGAAGAGCGTACAATGAGAATTGTCGTTACGCACCCTTTTTGGTCTAGTTGGTGGGCAATCACTTGTTACGTGTTATTAGTAATTTTGGGATTCATCTTTATTCTACGGGTTATGAATTTAAGAAAGCAAAAGAAAATTTCAGATGAAAAGACGAGTTTCTTCATTAATACAGCTCATGACATACGTACTCCGCTAACTCTGATTAAAGCTCCTTTAGAGGAACTGCTGGATGAAGAACCTTTATCCGCCAACGGAATAACTCGTGCAAATACTGCATTAAGAAATGTGGGGACTCTTTTACGGTTAACCAACAATCTTATTAATTTTGAGCGTGCGGATGTGTATTCTTCAGAATTGTGTGTTTCCGAATATGAGTTGAACACCTATATGCACGAAGTATATGAAACTTTTTCTTCCTATGCTGCTATCAAACATATTGACTTCACCTATGAGAGTTCTTTCAGTTATTTGAATGTGTGGTTTGATAAGGAGAAAATGGATTCAATTCTAAAAAACATTTTATCAAATTCACTAAAATACACTCCGGAGAATGGTAAAGTAAGTGTTTCAGTATCCGAAAGTAATGATTCTTGGTAAGTAATAATTGAGGATACGGGCATTGGAATTCCATCCAGTGAGCAGAGTAAGTTGTTCAAGCTCCATTTCCGAGCCAGTAATGCTATTAATTCCAAAGTTACGGGTAGTGGCATCGGGCTAATGCTGGTAGGAAAATTAGTTCGTCTTCATGGTGGTAAGATTAATGTAGAAAGTATAGAACATCAAGGAACTACTGTCAGGATTGTTTTCCCGAAAAGTAATAAGCATTTTCAGAATGCCGGTTTGATTCCACCAGCCAAACCGTTGGAACAGACTCCTGAACTGACGGTTCCCAATATTTCTGCCACACCGGTGAATACCGTAGAAACAACAAACTCACAACGTATTCTAATTGTAGAAGACAATGATGAATTGCGTTCCTATCTGATCAGTTCATTATCTTCGATGTATCACGTACAAGCTTGCGGAAATGGGCGGGAAGCACTAATTATTGCAAAAGAATTCTGGCCCGACCTTATTCTTTCAGATATCATGATGCCGGAGATGAGAGGCGATGAGCTATGTGTCGCTATAAAAAATGATATTGAGACATCACATATTCCGGTACTGCTGCTTACAGCTTTGGGAGATGAAAACAACATTCTTGACGGATGTCAATCGGTGCAGACGCATATATTGTCAAACCTTTCAACGTGAGAATATTGAAAGCAAGTATTGCAAACTTATTGGCTAACAGGGCGTTGTTACGTAGCAGATATGCTAATCTGGATATTGATTCGGAACCTATGATACCGTCAGCAAACGGAACCACCAGTCTTGATTGGCAGTTTATATCCGCTGTAAAGAAAAGTATTGAGGAAAATATGGATAATACAGGTTTCTCTGTCGATGTACTTTGTGAGTTGCATCACATGAGCCGTACTAGTTTCTATTGTAAACTGAAGGCGTTGACAGGACAGTCTCCGACAGATCTGATTCGAATTACCCGTTTGAAACGTGCTACACAACTATTAAAAGAAGGTGGACATACTATTGCCGAAATCTCAGATATGACCGGCTTCTCTGAAAGCAAATACTTCCGGGAGGTATTCAAGAAACATTATAAGATGAGTCCGACTAAATATGCAAAAGAAGGAAGTAACTCCTCTCCTATTATAACGGAAGACAATTTATCCGATGACTAAAAAGGAGGTAACTTTCTCGTTTTAGGAAAAAGTTACCTCCTTTAATTATTCTTCGAATGAGTTATTTACATATCAGATACTTAATGAAAAGATAACCTCCGAATACTTGCAGACACATCCCGGGAATTCCAATGCGGAAATCCTGGATAGCATTATAAAATTACCAATGTATATCCATTCTCCTAATGTACCTGCTACCTGATAGGCAAATACTACCCCTATCAGCATTATGACAGAAATACGTCTGAAGTGTTGCGCTGTCCATCCGGCAGCAATAGCCAATAATACGGATTTCAATAAAATTACAGGTAATGTGGCGGGAGCCGGCATACTAAACAGCAGAGAATTTATAGCCAGTGATAAGACGGCAGTCAGTAAACCGACTTTCCAACCATATTTATAAGCCCCAATCAGTGTAAAGAAGTAGATTGGCAGCCAAGTTATTCCTCCTTGTGGAATGAGATGAAAGAGTTGGGGAAAAAGGATGTTACCAATGATGAATAACGAGGCTGCCCAATAGGTCTTTACGTTGCTGTAATCCAACGAATAGAGTTTCACGGTTGTTGTTTCCATATCTTCATTATTTTAAAAATTCACATTAATGCCACCCATAAATGTTGCTTTTGGCATGGGATAGCCTGCATTTATTTCATATCGTTGCGCTAACAAATTCTCTCCTTTGACAAAGATATCTGCAAAATGACATATACGATAGTTGCCTCGAAGATTCCATAGAACAAAATTTTCTTGTTGCTCATGCCTCTTTGTAACGGAGGAATAAAGTCCGCTCACATATTGAAAGCCTGTTGAAATATTCCAACGACCGGAGGTATAGTCCATACCTGCATATAGTTTATGTTCAGGAGCGGCCAGAACGGGATTTTCCATGTGCAGCCAACTATAATTGGCATAGATGTTCCAATGAGAGTTAATACGATAGCCGACATTGGTTTCAATGCCCCAGTTTTCAATTTCTCCGGAGTTGATACTCAAAGGAGGCGTCAATCGATTACTCATAATAATATTGTCGCCATTGATGTAGTAAAGGTTCACTCCGTAAGACAATGCTCCTTCCAATAAACATTGAGAGTACGAAAACTCATAATTAATCATCTTTTCAGGCTCCAACTCGGGATTGGCAGGAGCAAACATATACATTTCCCGGATAGTAGGGTTGCGATAGCCTTTACTTACCATTGCTTTTACTTCCGTATTTTTCGGAAAATGAAATGCCAGACCTCCTTGTGGAATCCATTCTGTACCGACATGAGAATGATGATCTACACGGACTCCTGCATCCAGAGATAACCAGCTATTTATATCCTGACGAAAGTCAATATACCCTGCAAATTCATCCATCCCGTAGCCAGAACTTTATTCCAAGATTCCCCTCCGAAATGTTGATAATCAAATCCTGTTGTCACACGGTTACCCGTGAAAAGAGTGGCACTCTGATACCACGATATACCCAGCATCCGGTCTTTGGAATTAAAATGTGACTTTTGTGGTTCTTCTCCAGTTTTATATCCGTCGTTTATCTTATGCCGTCCCCAGTTGTAGAAAAAGCTCAAGGTACCTGAAGTCTTTTCATAATGATTCTCTAAAGCAAACGAAGTCATGCCGCGAGTGATGCGTGAATCATTGTCGAAAAGCGGAGTTTGAACCGTTCCAGGATTGGAAGCATTGAAATGCGTTACATTTATATCTCCCCATACTTTCCAGAAAGTACTTAAGTCATAGCCTAGTTTGGCATATCCTCCATATTGCTCGAACTCCATATCGGAACGATGTCCATCCGTCCGGTTGTATGAACCTGTCACGACACTGCTGAAACGCCCTTTCTTCACCCGATTTGAAAATTCTGTCTGCAAAGTATTATAAGAACCATAACCTACTTGCATATTGTTCTTCACCCCTTCTTCCTGTTGTTTACGGGTAACAATATTGATAACTCCGCCCATTGCATTCGAACCATAAAGGACAGATGCAGGACCACGTAGAACCTCTACCCTTTCTGCCAGCATGGATTGGTAGGCATCTGCTATCGGATGTCCCATTAGCCCCATATATTGCGGGTGACCATCAATTAAGACTAATAGCCCCGCTGTCGGACTACCACCAATCCCCCGTAAACTCATGCCACCTGCTGCACCTGTAGACACACCATATCCCATAATACCACGACTGGTAGTAAACAACCCCGGTACTTGTTCGGTCAATAATGGCAACAAGGAAGGTTCATACCTTTTTTCTATCTGTTGTCTATTGACTATGGAAATAGTCATAGGCAAATGGCGTATATCCGTTTCATTGCGTGTTCCGGTAACTACGACCTCATCAATAACATAATTTCGTCCTACTTGCGTACTGTCTTTTCTGTTTTCTGCCATTCCCGAAATGGACAACAGACTACTGAATAGAAATAAACAAGTTGTATTCTTTCTCATACTTTAGTCTGTATTTTTTACTCTTTATTTTTGATTCTTTCGAGAAAGCCACGAATCAGCTGCAAAATAGCTTCGGCCGATTCCTCTTCACTGCACATAGTTTCTACGGGACACCAGCCTGTATGGTCGCGATTCCATATAAAGGGCACTTCCTGTACAAAGTCTACTTTTACATCTGATGTCCGAAACAAGTCCATAGCGTTTGAACTGACAACATCTGTATATAACTCTTTTATACCACCTAAAATCATGAGGGCGGCAGCTCCTTTCCCAACTACTTTATCAGCAATCAGAGCTCCTTTCAGGAACTCCGGCTCCCGGGTCAGCAAATCGTATAAATCGGCTACTCCGCGTTGGGTAAAAGTGCGAATCTTTCCTTCGTTGTCTATCACACAGGAATATCCTCCTGTATGTAGTAGATTGATTAATTCTTCCATTATAAAGTCCCTTGTTTCAGTTGTTCTACAAATTGGTCTATCCGATGCAATTCTTTCGGTATATCAATATTCTGCGGACAATGTGACACACACTGATTACATCCGATACAATGACTGGCCTGTCGGAGTTTGGGCACGCTGCGATCATAACCGACAAGAAATGCCCGGCGTGCTTTCGCATAATTTTCATCTTGCCCGTTTTCAGGAACATTGCCCTCGTTGACACAACGATTATAATGTAACAGTATAGCCGGAATATCCAACCCATACGGACAGGGCATACAATATTTACAGTCATTGCAAGGAATGGTAGGGTATTTCAACATTAATTGCGCCGTTTCTTCAAGAAATTCTTTTTCTTCATCAGTAAGTGGTTCCAATGGTGAATAGGTACGGAGATTATCTTGTAAATGTTCCATATAAGTCATACCGCTTAGTACGGTCAATATATCCGGAAAAGAACCGGCAAAACGGAATGCCCACGATGCAACACTGTTTTCAGGACGGCGCTGTTTGAGTCGTGCTACTAAATTATCATTCAACTTAGACAGACGTCCGCCCAACAACGGCTCCATAATAATAGAAGGGATTCCTCTTTTAGCCAATTCACCGTACAGATATTCTGCGTCGGTATTTCGGGTATTTGTCTCTTTGGCATGTTTCCAGTCAACATAGTTTAGCTGTATCTGCACAAAGTCCCACTTTATTTCATCATGCCGGGAGAGGAGATAATCATAAACTTCAATATCCCCATGATAAGAAAATCCGAGATTCCGGATACGTCCCGCTTCACGCTCTTTAATCAGGAAGTCGAGCATACCATTGTCCAGATACCGTCCTTTAAGGGCATCCATTCCTCCCATACCGATACCATGAAGCAACATATAGTCAATATAATCTACTTGAAGCTCTGTAAATGATTTATGATACATTCTAAGTGAAGCCTCACGAGACCATGTGTCCGGCGAGAAATTGGACAGTTTGGTGGCAATAAAATATTTGTCACGTGGGTGGCGGCTTAATGCAATGCCTGTTGCCTTCTCAGAAAAACCTTGCACATAAGCCGGAGATGTATCGAAATAGTTTACTCCGTGAGCAATAGCATAATCTACTAATCCATTCACCGCGTCTTGGTCGATTACCTCACCGTTACCGTCGGGAGATGGCTTAAGAGGCCAACGCATACAACCGTATCCCAAAAGTGAAACACGGTCACCTGTTGTTGGCGAAGTACGGTAGGTCATTTTATCAGTAGGTATTTCCCCTTCTCCCGATACACTATTTGATGAGGAAGTACCTTTAGAAGAACATCCGTATAATATGGCTGTTGATGTAGCTGCACTGATACCTACAATTTTAATAAAATCTCTTCTGTTTATGTTTTTTTTATTCTTTTCTTCCATAATCTCATCTCAATTTAGATTATATAATTCTATGCATCTGATGTCCTGTTACATAAATAGCACTGAAAGGACGGGACGGACATAGATTCTCACAAGCTCCGCAGCCAATACATTTTTCCGCATTCACAACCGGAATTTTGGGCGAATCCGCCATATCCGGATCGGAAACTACCATTTGGATAGCACCGGTCGGACAATGACGCGCACAGTTGCCACATTCAACTCCATCGGTCAACGGTACGCAGTTTTCTTTAATCCATACGGCATGGCCGATTTGAATGGCAGACTTATCAGCAAGGCTGGTCAGATGAATAGCGTCCGTAGGACAGACCTCCGCGCATTTTGCACATTCAGGACGACAATAGCCACGTTCATAAGACATTTCCGGCTGCATCAAAGTCAACAAATTGCCAGAAGGGCGGAGTACCTGATTAGGACAAACCGAAACACATAATTGACAGGCTGTGCAATGCTGTGCAAAATTGCGCGCACTTAATGAACCGGGAGGTAAAATGGGATTTTCCCGATGGGGAATCTTCTTGTCTTCAATGGTTGCCAGTCCGCCGTCCACTTTCTTTTCCTGTGCTTTTAGTGCGGCGGTGGTTGCGAAGATAGCCGATGCAGAAAGAAAACTGCGGCGAGCATTGTCTACTTGCTCCGTAGTAACGGATTTAGCTTTGGAGGTAGTTATCATCTCAGGTTCCGCTTCTATTTCGGGGATACGTCTTGTGTATTTAATAGCCCCTTTCTTACATTTTCCCAAGCAGTTCATACAAACGACGCAACGGCTATAATCTATTTTATGCGCTTTCGCATCAATACAGGACGCCTTACAATTACGCGCACATAATCCGCATCCGTTACATTTGGAAGTATCAATCACCGGTTTGAAGATAGAATATCGGGATATGAATCCTAATACCGTACCTACCGGACAAATCGTATTACAGTAAGTCCGTCCATTACGCCATGCCAATATAATAAGTACAATTAGAGTAACCACGGCAATAACCAAAGTAGAAAAACTTTTTATCCATACGTCCACTTCATAAAAAGCATAACTGCCGGCCCGTTCGGCAAAGTATGCCAGAAGGTTGTTTCCCCACTGCCAAACCGGAGCGAACAAAGCAGAGACCATTCGCCCATACGCGCTATAAGGTGCTATCAGAATTGCCAAAGCATTCAAGCCTACAATCATTGCAATAATAAACACTGCTAAAACGCCATAGCGGAGCCATTTCATAGCCGGAGAATAACGGAAACGATTCTTTTTACGTTTGCCGGATACCCACGAAATAGCATCCTGAAATACTCCCAAAGGACAAATGACCGAACAATAAATACGCCCGAACAAGATTGTAAGTATGATAAGGAATAATACCACACCTATATTCAAGGCTAATACAGCCGGCAGGAATTGAATTTTTGCCAGCCATCCGAACCAAGTATGCAATGTCCCTGTAAAGTCGAGAAATAACAGGGTGACAAGTGTAAAACACACAATCGCGGCTGTAAGTCTGATAGTACGTAACATAATTAAATTGTTTTCTTTTTATAGTAGTTTATATCTATATTACAGATTAATCAAGCACTCATTACTTTTTTAGCATCATATACTTTATTTATACTAATAATTTATGCAGCAAATATACTCGATTTTAAATATTCGCAAAGTAGATAGATTACAGATTATTATACCAATATTACAGAATCACTGTTTATAGACGGGCTAAATCTTTTTTTGTTACCTATTATTCTTTTTTGTAAAAGCGATATCATGATATGAACATCTTATCGTCATTTTGCCTATCTTTGTGCCCCGAAGGCAAAGAACGCTCTTTTTTAATAAACTCACTATGCAGAAATTAGTCAAGAAGGAATATCAGATTCCTTTTATTCTGGTCACTTCCCTTTTCTTTCTATGGGGATTTGCACATGCTATTTTAGATGTGTTAAACAAGCATTTTCAGGATGTGATGAATATAAGCCGTGCTCATTCGGCATGGGTACAAGTCATGTTTTATCTGGGATATTTCGTCATGGCTATCCCAGCAGGACTGTTTATCAATAAATATGGCTATCGCAAAGGAGTAGTATTCGGTTTGTTGCTCTATGGTATCGGTTCGCTGCTTTTTATTCCCGGTGAATACTGGATGTCGTTTCAGTTCTTCCTTTTCTCCCTGTTTGTCATTGCCTGCGGTTTGGTATTTTTGGAAACAGCCGCCAATCCTTATATGACGGAATTAGGTGAACGGGAAACTGCCGCCAGCCGATTAAATCTGGCACAATCATTTAACGGATTGGGTTGTATCTGCGGGCCGCTTATAGGAGGTTTATTATTGTTTTCGGAAGAAGGTAGTTCGAATATCTCATTGCCATATACATTAATGGGAATCATTGTACTGGCAGTTGCTTTAGTATTTAACAAAGTCCGTTTGCCGGAGATTACCCATGAAGAAGACACGGATAAACAGGGGCAGGCACAGGGACTCTGGTCACACAAGCTTTTTTAATTTTTGGTATCGCAGCTTTATTCTGTTATGAAATTGCAGAAATCTCTATTAATAGTTTTTTTATCAATTATGTGGTAGATGACGGGTGGATGAACGCCCGCGATGCTTCTGTGATTCTTTCGTTCGGTGGTCTGGGGCTATTTATGTGCGGACGTTTTGCCGGTAGTTGGGTGATGCGGCAGATACGGGCAGAGAAAGTATTGTTGTCTTTTGTGCTGTCGGTACAGTCGTAACAAGTTCTTTAATTGTACTGAATCTGGGGATCATATCACTGATAGCTCTTTTCTTGGGTTACGCTTTTGAAGCAATTATGTTTCCTACTATTTTTGCACTTTCATTACGGGGACTGGGCAATCATACCAAACGTGCATCCTCTTATTTAATGATGTCTCCCATTGGAGGGGCTGTCGGCCCCTTGCTCATGGGATATGTAGCAGACCAGACTACAATGTCCTTCTCATTCATCGTTCCGTTGCTTTCATTCATAGTGGTGATGATGTATGCATGGAAAACATTGAGATAATTAACTCCGCCTGGGGCGGTATAGAATACCGAATATATTTATCAAATATCCTGTCAGACATACTACGGGTGCTACCTTTATACGCAATCCGCTGAATATATCAGGGTTATAGGCGGCAGGGGTACTCCCCTCACCGCTCATGAATAGATAACCTACTATTATTACTACCGAACCAATTAGCAGAATTATATAATTTCTTCTGCTAAATACTGTTTCTGTCTCTTTCTGTTTCATTATTTTTGATTTCATATTCTTCTTCCGTTTTAGTTTTTGTAATTCATAGTTGGAGCGAATAGCGCATATTTTTCCTCAAACTGCCGGTTGCTCTCTTTATATTTTTCTCCGTCTATCTTCTTCAAGAGTTCATTATATTGGTTCCATTGCCAGAATTTATAGATACAATCATTGCGAACCATTTCTATACGGTTTCCTTTTAATGAAAAAGCCCAGTTTATATAATCTTCCGCTTCAGCTATCAAATGTACAGCCAGAGTCACTGCTTTCGTTTTTTCACCCAAAGCAGCATAGGCCGTTGCTATATCATAAGAACCACTTTCATGTGTTTCGGGAACATTATATCCCGGAATAACCTGTTCCGCATAAGCGAGTACTTTCTTTGCACGCTCATTATCTCCTTGCGCTATCAGTTCTTTGGCAAGTTGCGCAAAAAGCCTGCGATGATACCAACACGTGCGTAGTGTTGTTTCATCCAGATAGAGCCCCGGAGTATCCAGTCCGCCATATTTATATCTATTCATAACGTTGTCATAAAGCCTTTCCACATCTACTGCATAAAGTCTGTTTTCACCGACATCTCCCCACTTCTTATAGTCAAAAGGTGTAAAGCGGAATGCTAATCCTTCCTGTACAAAGTAATTGTCAAACTTCAGCTTACTGACACTTCCTACGGAAATTGCAAGATAAAGCGGACGTTCCCAATTACAGTTGGCAAGCATTTCCAGCATGAGTAAATCGACTTTAGTCAACATACGTATATCCGTTAAAGGAATATACAGTTTGTCCGGTATGGCATCCTTCAAGTCCTCCCCTTTCAAATGTCGGATTGTTTTGGGGAGCATGATTCCCGAACGGAGCAGCGCGTCCTTATCAATGTGGATATTTATCGTATCCGTAGGAATTACGTGAAACTCCTGTTTCTCTGAGAGCACCCAATATTTCAAGATATTTTTTACCTCAAACGGGTCTTCTCCGAAGCTGTCACGGGCTTCCTCCGGGTGCTTCCGGTACAGTTCCTCAATTTGTTTTTTCAGTTCCGGACGTACGGCCACATATTCGTTGGTTCCTTCCTGATATTGATTTTTATTCCAGCTTATAGGCAGTCCGGGAGCATTATACAACGGGCATTGCTGTTGATAAATATACCAATCGGTCTGCGCATAACTTAGGTTACAAACACGTGCATCCCTGCGTACTTCTTCCGTATCCTGATTATACCATAGCGGGAACGTATCGTTATCTCCGTTACAAAAAATAATCGGATTTCCTTCATCGGGAAGAGTCATCAGATAGTTAGCCCCAAAGTCGCGACAAGTAAAACGGGCACTCCGGTCATGGTCATCCCAGGTCTGGCTCGCCATTTGCACCGGAATCAATAAACAGATTGTCATTAACACACTGACTTGCACCGTCGAAGTTGTTTTCCGGCGAAGCATATCACATAATCCTGCCGCTCCTATCCCTATCCAGATAGCAAAAGCATAGAACGAACCGGCGTATGCGTAGTCCCGTTCACGCGGCTGACCGGGAGTTTGATTCAGATAAAGCACAATAGCCAGTCCCGTCATAAAGAAAAGGAAGAACAGTACACTAAACTGCTGTTTGCCTTTCTTACTGCGGTTCCATTGCCAATAGATTCCGAACAGTCCTAATAATAGCGGCAGTCCGTAAAACACATTGTGCCCTTTGTTCTGACGTAAAGATTCCGGTAACAAACTTTGGTCACCTAATCTTAAATTATCTAACCAGGAAATTCCCGTTATCCAGTTCCCATGTTCCGGTTCGCCACTCCCTTGCACATCGTTCTGCCGTCCTACAAAGTTCCATAAGAAATAGCGCCAATACATATAATTGAGCTGATAGGTAATGAAATAAGTGAGGTTTTCTTTTTGCGTAGGAGCCGCTTCGCTTCCTCCCGTCCAGTTTTTGTATGAAGCAGCCATTCGCTCATTCCACATTCGGGGAAACAACATATTCTGAGTATAGCACACATCTTCTTTATACCGGATTATTTTATATTTACCTTTTTCCTTATCCGGACGATATACAGCACTTCCCTTTGTCGTTTTTACTCTGTAATAGTCACCTTCAGGCACATATTCCGGATCGGATGCATAAGTTTTTCCATAAAGCAGAGGAGCACTTTCATACTGCTCGCGATTCAGATAACTTTTAAGTGTAAAAATGTTGTCCGGCGCATTCTCATTAAGCGGAGTATTAGCGTTGGCACGAATCAGTATCACCGCATAGGTGGTATAGCCTACGGTGAGCATAAGCAAGCACCATAAAGAAGTATGCAACATACGTTTTCGGAAACGATAAATGGCTCCGACCAGTACGAGAAATGTTAAAGTTAAAAAGACGATCAGCCCCGTATGGAAAGGAAGTCCGAACACATTGACAAAGAGCAGCTCGAACCACCCTCCCATATCAGCTATGCCAGGAATATAAACAAAAAGGATAAATACGATAAGAAGACCGGATATGACAATTGCAGCAGCTACTCCTTTAAACGATATTGCATGATACTTCTGATAATAGAAAACCAGCACAATGGCCGGGATGCAGAGCAGATTAAGCAAATGCACTCCAATTGACAGCCCGATAATATAAGCTATCAGGATAATCCAACGGTCACCATATACCGAATCCGATTCATCTTGCCAGCGAAGAATCATCCAGAAGACCAATGCCGTAAGAAAAGAAGAGAAAGCATAAACTTCACCTTCTACCGCACTGAACCAAAATGTATCACTGAATGTATATGCCAAGGCTCCGACAAATCCCGACCCCAGAATGACGATAACATCTATCGTTGATAAATTCTGCTCTTCATTTACTATCAGGGATCTTACTAACCGGGTGATGCTCCAAAAAAGAAACAGGATGCAACCGGCACTCAACAACGCATTCAGAAAATTCACCAGCCAAGACACTTGCGATGCCTCGGAAGCAAACTGGGTAAACAGGTTTCCTACGAGCATATAGAAAGGTGCACCCGGTGGATGCCCTACTTGTAACTTTTCGGCACACGAAATAAATTCGGGACAATCCCAAAAACTAGCAGTAGGTTCAATCGTCATTCCATATACAAAAGCTGCTATTAGAAAACAATCCACCCACTAAAATCATTCCATTTTTTTAAATAATAAGTTGTTCATTGCTCTGTAACTTTTTTGTTTGCAAAGTTATAGAACAAGCATATAAAAGAGAAGATTCTTATCGGACGAATACGGACACTTTATACTTATAATCAGTTGATATTCAACAGCGTCACATAAACAAGCACAGACAAATGCAGACTATAATGATTTCACAATATCCTCCAACGATTCTTTAGAGTTTGCCAGCATTAATTTCTCCGTTTTTATCCTGGAGATTCTCCGGGTCAGAGTCTCAACAGTCAGTTTCATTAAATCTGCAAAACAAGTAGGCTGAACACCTTCGCGTAAAAAAGCACATACCCTCAAATCTTCTTCTGTAAGTTTCGGACTTATCTCTTTCAATTTGGATACAAGGCCGTAAACGTTTTCCTGAAGTCGTAAAAGTTCCGTCCAGTCTCTTTCTGAAAAAGACGGTATTTTGGGAGACAAAGCAGTTCGTTCCTTCAACTGACGGACTTTCGAGATAACCGGAGAATTTTCATAAATATGCTGTTGAAGGGATTGATACTTTTCTTCGAGATAATTACATTGCATCGCCAATTTGTCAGATTCAACCTCTTTCATCTGCATTTCTTCCTTAAAGGTGTCCAGTTGCGAGTGTACAGACAGATGTTTCTTCCATAGCAATCCAAGCAAGAGGGACATGGCACCGAACACTCCCAAAGCGGAAGACAGAATCACGGTAGAACGGTCTTTACTGTCAATCAACATCAATTGGCTGGCATACGCTTTTCTTTCCATTTCCAGCGCTTCGTCAAAGTTGCCATATTTCTGATAATAAAGACTACATCTCCTGCAAATCTTAGTCATTTGTTCATATTCTTCTGTTTGCGCAGCTAGTCTTATTGCTTCTTTGAAATGAGTTTCAGCGTCTTTCTCCTGATTCAAATCACTTTCTACACATGCCAGATAATAATAGGCTTTTGACTTCTGAATTTCATTTCCGTATTGCTCATAATAAGACACGGCCTGACGAATCTGATGATCAGAAGAATGAGGTATATTCTTATCTTCATTGAATTGAGTACAAAGCAAATTGTATTCTGCAAGTTGCGCCTCATTCATTTGGTTCATTTGAATAGTTTCAAGAATAATGGATGCCGTATCCGGATCTTGCTCCATTAATTGAGCAGCTTTATCTAATCCTTGTTTCACATTAGTCCCCTCCGGATGACATGCGGCCAAAGAGAGGACAAATACATACAATAAAATTCGAAGATTACTCATAGTCTCAATTTTTAGTCTCTACATACAAATATGCGACAAATTTATAAGATTATTGCTAGAGTAGCGAATATTTCTTCCTTCTTTTAGTAAACTCTAAACTTGATATAGTATAAAATTAATCGTCTGATAACTGTTATTCTTTCGTCTAAATTTACTTTCTATACTTTTCTTGATAAATATCAAGGAACAGCAAGCAGTTAATTAGGAAGATAAGCTGTATCTTTGTAGCAATAAAAAATATATCATGATTAAGAACATTGTATTCGATTTTGGTGGAGTTATTGTAGACATTGACCGTGATAAAGCCGTTCAGGCATTTATCAAACTGGGATTGACGGATGCAGACAGTCGGTTGGATAAATATCATCAAACCGGAATATTTCAGGAATTGGAGGAAGGCAAACTTAGCGCTGATGAATTTAGAAAACAACTGGGAGATTTATGCGGACGAGAGCTTACTATGGAAGAAACCAAACAGGCATGGCTGGGCTTCTTCAACGAAGTAGATTTGCGCAAACTTGATTATATGTTGGAATTACGGAAGTCTTATCATGTATATATTCTTAGTAATACCAATCCTTTTGTCATGTCATGGGCTTGTAGCCCCGAATTTTCCTCAAGGAAGAAGCCATTGAATGATTATTGTGACAAGCTGTATCTATCTTATCAGGTAGGACATACAAAACCTGCACCGGAAATATTCGACTTTATGATAAAGGATTGTAATATAATTCCTTCCGAAACTTTATTTGTAGATGACGGAACTTCAAATATCCACATGGGCAAAGAGCTGGGATTCGAAACTTTCCAACCCCGGAACGGAACTGATTGGAGAGCAGAACTGACTGCTATATTAGAGGAGTAATAATTGGCCCTTATATCACTTTCTGAAAAAACATGCAACCACAAGTCATACTTATCACCGGAGCATCTTCCGGGTTCGGGAAAATCACAGCGCAAATGTTATCTGAACAGGGGCACATTGTTTACGGAACAAGTAGAAAGCCTTCCGGAAACATGAACAATGTAAAAATGCTTGTTGCCGATGTCACTAATATTCTTTCTATCCACGAAGCTGTCGGACAGATTATATCAGAACAAGGACGGATTGACGTATTGATTAATAATGCCGGAATGGGTATCGGCGGCGCTTTGGAACTCGCAACAGAAGATGAAATATCCGGGCAGATGAATACTAATTTCTTCGGCGTAGTGAACATGTGCAAAGTGGTGCTGCCTTATATGCGCAAGGCACGAAGAGGAAAAATCATCAATATCAGTTCTATCGGTGGAGTAATGGGTATCCCCTATCAGGGATTTTATTCAGCTTCTAAATTTGCGGTAGAAGGATACAGCGAGGCCTTGGCCTTGGAAGTTCATCCGTTTCATATAAAAGTTTGTATTGTAGAACCGGGAGATTTCAATACCGGATTTACAGATAACCGGAATATTTCGGAAGCAACAAGAGTAAATACCGATTACAAGGAGAGTTTCCTGAAATCATTGGAAATTATAGAAAAGGAAGAACGTAACGGATGTCACCCGAAGAAGTTGGGGCATGCAATCTGTAAAATAGTAGCACGCAAAAATCCTCCCTTCCGTACGAAAGTCGGACCATGGATACAAGTCACATTCGCTAAGAGTAAGAAATGGCTGCCTGACGTTGTCATGCAATATGCTCTTCGAATATTCTATGCCATTCAATAGGCAGGTATGTGAAAATCGCCTTCTATAACTTTAATAGTTATAAAAAGCGATTTTTTATTTCTAGAAAAAACTATTCTCTCTGTTTCAGATTAGTTTTTGGGTACTAATTCCAGAAACATTGTAGTAGTCAGTAATATAGCCAATCCGATACAGACAGTTATTAATAACCAATTAATATATTTTGCTTTCGGCTTCGTATCGGCATGCAGGTTATTCAGGAAATACTCTCTGAAGAAAAGATACAAGCCGGGAATGGTTGCACTTGCCAACAAAAAGTCTTCCGGAATCTGGAAGAAATAAGTTTTGGATAATCCTATCAATGACCAGTGGCAAAGAAAAAGCACCAGAAACATATTCACTTTATGAGCAAACAGCAATAGTAGTCCGATTGTAAATACCACCACGGAACAGGGCATTACCGGAGAGGTCATTTCCGGGAAACTAAGTCCGCGGGCCAACGAAACCAGTGGGTATATAAAAGGCATTGCCAACAAGATATACGATAAGATATCATACTTATGTGTACGTTCAAAAGTTGTATATCCCGTAATAGTATCCCAAATCCAGATAATAGCCATTACTCCCCAAAACATAGCCATTACTCCATTATAGCTGCGTTCCTCACAATAAATATAATAATAGATAACTGAAATCCATGAATACAGCCCTATCATGTAGAACTTCATTCCCATTTTCACCCACGGACGTGGCCGGCAGATGAGCAATGCTGTCAGCACGATACCAATAAGAATAATAACTATCTGCAAAAGCCAAGTGGCTGAATTATAATATGCGATTGTTCTCCAAAAAATCTCCATAAAAGTAGTTTAATTAATGTCTTGTTAAAGAAAAAGCCCGGTGTGGAAACAGGAACATCGGGAATGTGGCTCCTACCGCCAACATGAATATTACAGTACTGGCTATCAAGCTATTGGAGAAAAACATACCCATGAATTTATCCAGTTGCTCCGGGTCATTCATATTCTGTAAACACATAATCAGTGAAAATACCATATTATAGGCAAACTTGCCCGGAATCATCGGAAGCAATGCCGGAATATAGAGTACCGTCATTGGGCAATAGACCCTTTTTCCCAGCCATAGACTACCAAAACCTATTACCAAACCGGCAAATAAAGAAGCGGTAGCAATATCTACCCCTAAATAAGTCATCAGGCAAAAACGACATGCGTGTCCTAATGCCGCTAAAATCGCAATCATTTTAAATGCACGCAAAGGTGGGTCGGAAATAGCTCCGAAGCCTATACCCGCCACTGCAGCAAAAAATCCATCGGAAAGAATATCGAGTGCTACCATATCAAATTAAGCTGTTTTTTACCATTAATAATGTAAAGGAAAGGCCGATCGCAATGCTGACAATCAGCAAGGACGCCTCCGTCAAGCGGGCAAATCCGGTCAGGACATATCCTTCTACCACATCAATCACACCATTAATCAAAGGCACTCCCGGAACGAGATACAGTACGCTGGTTGCCAGTGCTATTTCGGAAGTCGTATCAAATATCAAAGCTGTGGATGCACATAGGGAAGCCACGAACGCCGAAACAATAAATGTTATATAATGATTGATTTTCTTTTTCTGCATCTGTTGTTTCAGGTAAAATCCTGTAATTGTGGCTGAGAAAACAATGCCCATAGAAATCAAATCCCCTCCGAACAGTTTACAGAAAGAAGCATTGGCAAATCCTACCAGCAATAATACAAAAAGAGGATGTATCATCGGAGCGGAAACTATTTTCCTGTATTTTTCCGTCAGTTCTTCCAACGAGAGGCGATTGTCCACGGCTTCCCAACTCAATGCACTTAATTCCGAGTTATGTTCAAAACTAATAGGATGTGCAGGAATGTCTATAACCTCGTTGCAAGCCTCATTGGTTTGTTTGTCAATAATCGTAAGAATGATGTTTTTATGAAATACTCCTAATTTTACGTCTAGCCCGAAAGCCTCACCGATACGTTTGGAATTACGGACAACCCGCGAAGTATGTACTCCGGCTCCCATTAGGTGGGCAGAATATTCGGCAATGAATTTTCCTTTTGATAATAAAGATTCGCTTGTCTTCATGCATGTGGTATTTTTAAATCGGCTGCAAAAGTACAAAAAAGAGTCATAGCAGAAACCTTATTCTTGAATATTTTCTCATTAAATATCCGAAAACAAAAACACAGCCTTTCACAGAGCTAAAAAATAAGCTACTGTGAAAGACTGTATCAATCCTTTGATTAGCAATAAAAATAAATCGTCTTCCTTAGATGGAATAACGGGAACCAACACGCCTGCCTCTTTTAATTCATTAATCTTCTGTTTCACTTCCGGTGAAAGTTCCACCGGATCGGGATTCATCGGACGGATTCAAGAATTGTTCGTGAAGCGAATGTGTTTGTTGAGTACCGGAAGGACATATAACAGTCCATACCAATAAAGAAAATACAAATATTCGATGTTTCAGTCGGCTTTCCATTCCAATCTATATTTTTACTAAAATAAAGACGGAAATCCGGCCGTTTTGTACTCACTATCCTCTACTTCTGAGTAAAACAAATAAAAAGTTATTTTATATTTTTAACCGCCTCCTCAATTCTAGATCGCAAATTCGGATTACTCGGACGTGCCGAACTACCAAAATCAATAATCTGTCCTTTCTGTTTATCAAGATATAATATGGCATATCATGCACATTCCATTGGTTACAAATCTTCTGATAATTTTCTTTTCCAAAAAAATCATTTGCATAAATACATTCAATTCCCCGGTTCCTCAATGAATACTTATCCAGGCACTCCTCCCACTCCTCTTTTCGGTTCGCTGCCACATATAGAATATATGACCAAATCTTTTGTAGAATACTTACTGCGTAACTGCTTCAACGGTTCCATCTCCGTTAAACAAGGAGGGCACCACTTAACCCAAAAATCAAAATAGATCACTTTTCCACGATCTTTCTCGAGCATTTCATAAATAGGTTCCATAAATGACATAGACGTTTTTTGACTTGCATTTTCATGAAATACTCCATACAATAAATTATCGGAAACCGATTGAGGATTTTCCAAATATGACTTAGTCCGATTATATATTTGGGTAATCTGTGCACGTAAATGCGGCATCTTCACTATTGAATCAAACTGTGCGTGTCGTTTTGCTAAAGCAAGTGTATCATTAGCCGTCAAACAATTAGCCATCATCTTTGTATACAAATACTGATTCAATGTATTCTCCCCAATTAGAGACATCATATCCTCTATCTTCGGATATTTCCTATTTTTCAAAGCCATTCCAAATAAAATATAGTTTTCTACACTTTCAGCAATATCAAATAAACGTGCTGATAGTATGCCTTTATGGTAAAGCCCGTTAATTTCAGGCAACAACGCATGATAGCGCTCCAACTCCTTACCAGTTTCATCTTGGATGTGAGAAGCATAAAGTAGCAAAGCATAATAATAATCCTGTTTCAATAGTTCTTCTGTGAGAAATTCAACTTCTTCTGACGGCTTATATTTTTGTATATACTCTTGCCTACGTTCCAAACGAAGATTATACTCCCTTTTAAGTTCTGTTTCAAAATCATTATTATTCAAATTAGATCCTATACTATAATTCTGTATATAGTAATAAGCATTCTCAGTAAAAGCCAATATTTCTTGGTTTAATTTTTCAGCATCACCCGTTACTTTGGGATGAAACATATCTTTAAAATCAATCTCTACGTATACACTATCCCCCGGATGCACATACAAATGTTCGGCATAATTACGAATAGAAATCTCCCTTATTTTTGCAAAAATAGGAAAACGGAAAGAGAATGATCCATCCTTTTGGATAGGTGCACAGTACTGATTCTCCATTTTTCTAAAAAAAGGAATAATAAGAGTCAAATCTTTTTTCATTAGGATAAAAATCCCGGTTCAGCACCTTGCCTGTAACAATCACTTCTTCAGCGTATTCTTCAGGTAAAGAATAGCTTTCCTCCGCTTGTTCAGAAAGTTCAGGCTGAAAATTACTTTGTGTTTTTGAACGGCAACCAAATAACAGCAAAGAAGCTATTATCAGAAAAGAAAAAAGATGTTTCATCATGTGTGAGTAGTATTATAACGTTTCGGTAATCAGAATATATAAAGCAGAACAAAGATAATGATTATTATCTTTGTTCTGCTTTATTTGTATGACTTTTAAAATTAAATATCATGTCAGGTGTCAGCACCTTTTTTTATTTATTCCATAAACCGGAAAACAATCCGCCCCGTTTGGGAACCATTCACCCACTTAGCTTGTGAAGAAGGACCGCACAAATCCGTGGAGTTTACTTTATTACGTACCGGAGGAATCACATTCAAAACAGAAATTCCGCTTTCGGGAAGTGTATAAAGCACTCGGTTTCGGCCGTCACAAGGCTGATATACTCCGATATACGCATCATAGCTACCTTCCTTTTCGTGATGTGGCCCTACAATACCGTCAACGCCCGATTGATTTGAAGTACATGGTGGTTTTCCCAATCATGTACTGTCTGTGCCTGCATCGGACAAACGACCAATGCCCCAAACAGTAAAGTATATATTTTCATTCGTTCTTTTTTCTTCATATCAAGTAGACGGATGAGGAGTCTTTTTGTACTCTATAAAAGCACTGATTAAAATATGAATATCGAATCTTAAAAAGAGAATATCATATTAACACTCAATATATTGCAAATTAAAATAGCGATATAAACAAGCTCAAAAACATTCATTAAAGTAGTATTATCTTCAAAAGAAATGAGTTTCTTTGTTATGGAATTATATTTATTACTTCATACTTTGCATTAAAACAACAACACATGGAAGTGAACGAACAAACACTCTACGATGATGAATTGCTGAATATTCTACCTGACGGAGTTATTATATTGGATATAAATGGAAAAATCATACAACTAAATCAGCAAGCTCTTACAGAACTTCATGTTCATTCATCTGTCAATACAATGATGCCCCTCCCTACAAGTCAGATATTCAAGCTATTGAATAATAAAGAAGATATTTTGTCAACTATCTTAGAGAAGATTAGTCAAGGTGAGAGGATATATACACTTCCAGAACATACCTATATACAGGAGCAAGTAGACCATACACAATTCCCTATAAGGGGAGAATTTGCTACAATCAGAAATAAAGGAAACTTAAAAACCATCTTGTTCTTTTTTCGTAATATTACAGTGGAACTCACACAAGAATATATTCTGAACACTGCTTTGCAAAGGACCAGAATATATCCTTGGTATTACGATATAAATCGAAGTGAGTTTACTTTAGATAATCGTTATTTTACCCATTTGGGTATTCCGGCTGGAGAAAACAACACCTTAACAATGGAAGAATATGTAAGCATGATTCACCCGGACGATCGACAAACTATGGCTGATGCCTTTGTCGTACAACTCAGCGGCATTGAAACATTTGATAAAGCTGTTCCATTTCGATTGCGTCGTGGAGACGGTACATGGGAATGGTTTGAAGGACAATCCACGTATATCGCAAATATCTCCGGACATCCTTATCGGTTAGTGGGAATCTGTATGAGTATTCAGGAATATAAAGATATAGAAAACACTCTGATTGAAGCTCGTAAAAAAGCAGAAGAAAGTGATCGGCTTAAAATGGCATTTTTGGCAAATATGAGCCATGAAATCCGGACACCGTTAAATGCGATAGTAGGTTTCTCAGATGTCATTGCTTCCACTTATAATGAATTAAGCGATGAAGAACGGGCTGACTTTGTAAGGTTAATCAGTATCAACAGCGAGCATTTGGTACGATTGATTGATGATATACTTGACTTATCAAAAATAGAATCAAACACGATTAAATTCACTTATTCCTGTTGTTCCCTAAAATCCATGATGAAAGATATAGAGAAAGAACAAGCAGTAAAACAGTTGCCGGAAATTGAAATAAAAGCGTTACTACCGGATGATGACATTTACATTAATACCGACGCGACACGCTTGAAACAGGTTATTTGCAATTTCATAAACAATGCCCGCAAATTTACAGAGAAAGGTTATATCCATTTCGGCTTCACATCACATTCAGAGAAAGACCAATTGGTTTACCTGTTTGTGGAAGATACGGGGGAAGGAATTCCGCAAGAATGCCAGAAAGAAATATTCGACCGTTTTTATAAAGTCAATACTTTCAAGCAGGGTACGGGGCTTGGGGCTTTCTATCTGCAAAACGATTGTAGAGCACCTACAAGGAAGTATTTCGGTTGAATCGGAAATCGGAAAAGGAAGCCGCTTTATTGTGACATTGCCGTTTAAAAGGCAATCGAAAGGAGTTTAATGCCCTCTGTATTCCTGTGGGGTAACACCTGTATGCTGCTTAAAGAACTTGTTGAAGAAAGAAATATTATTAAATCCCAAAGATAAGGCAATATTCTTCACAGGCTCATTAGTCGATTTTAACCGGGATTTTGCGTCCATTAAGATAACGGAGGCAATCACTTCCAATGGGGTATTTCCAGCAACTTTTTTTTATTGTCGAACAGAAATGTGGCAAACTAAGCCCCAGTTGATTGGCATAAAAGGAAGTCCCATGATGAACTATATAATATTTCATGACCAATTTCAGAAACTCCTGATAAATCTCATACTTCCTTGATTGGGAAGATAGATACAGGTTATTTTGCATCTTGTAAATCTCAGTGGCTCCCTGAACGAACATAGTAAGGACAGCTTTTACTATCTCTTTATTTGCCTGTGTACGAGGTGAAGCATATGACAGTATTGACGATTCATAAAACATCTTGTAGCTACAAGCTTGTAATGGAGACAACGTTATTATTGGGTTTTCCATAATTACAGGAAGAAGATGTTCTGTGGATTTCATTAAATTTATACCTTCTATAAATCCGGCTGAGAACCCAGCATAATAGATATGAATATCCGGTGAGAAATCAAGAATTTCCATAAAATAACCAGGCAGTAAGGTTATCAAATCGTTTTCACCAATATGATGAAGATTTCCATTGATTGTTGTTTGCATTACTCCCTTAACACAGAGGATGAAAAAACCGGACCTTACCCTACAAGGAAAGTTCTTGTACCTTTTTGATAAATCTATCTCATATCCTTCTCCAACAATATAATCAACTGGCAAATCAAAATTAGGTAAATCGCTCTCCATTGTGTTATTTTGTTTTTGATTTCAAATATAGGGATTATTTAAAGCTTGTCCCTCAAATAATTAAAATCAGAGTATCGAATCTTAAAAAAATAACATCTATATTCTATTTATAAGAAAAGATTAGAATATGAGAAATGTGGCTTATATAACTGACTTTCAAAAAGCCCTATTGAATATCCAATGCGTCAAATGCCAAGCCTTCCATAGTATCAGCCGAAAGTAACACTTTATAATGTCCGGCATTAATAAATGTCCCCGTAGTGGTACTCATCATTTTCCACTTGTCCGGTGTCTCCGGAAATATCTGTATATCTTCTTTCAAGACTACCCTTTTCGCGTCAATAAACTTCATTAACACAGGGATTGGTTTTCCGCTTGTATTCATGTATTTGAAGCGAAGCGCATAGACCTGCACCAATCCGGTAGAAACATTCCATTCGATACTGTTCCCTTTACTAAAAAATACTCCCATTTGTTTACGATGTTCTTTCTTTTGAAATTTGCCTTTCATCACAGCTGTTTCTGCTTCATAAGCCACACTGACACGAGTATTTTTATCTTCGGAGAGCAGTTCTTTCGGGAGTTTCTCCATAACTTTTTGCCGTCTTCTCCCAACTCCAATCAGTTGCCGGAAATACTGCCGGCTTCAAACCCGGATGGGTAGAAGCCTCTCTGGGGTATAAGGATATTCATAAACACCATATCCCGGCAGATAAGTCATTTTCTGCAAACCTACATAAGCACCGCGAAGTACCATTTCAGGACCGTCCTTCAGTTCTTCCGGGAAGTTCAGCTTCCCATCCGAATCATTCACACGGTCAATCAGTTCACGGCATCCGTAAATGACACCACTCCCATCCCTGCCGGAGACTTTAGTAAGATTTCCGGCAGTCGTAATATGAAAAGTTATATCTATATCTGCTCGCTGGTACCCCAATATTAAAAAGATAACAGAAGCAAACAAAAAGTTCTGGTATATAAGACTAAAAAGCGTATATTTGCGAATTACTATTTTTAGTTTTATGCAAACTTATATCGAAACATCCCGATTGATCCTTCGCGATTGGAAAGAGGAAGACATTCCTCTTTTTGCCCTCATGAACGCCGACCCTCACGTCATGGAGTACTTTCTCCAACCATTAACTCCGGAAGAATCACTCAATTTTTATCATCGTATCCAAAAGGAATTTCAAACCTGCGGCTTCGGTTTGTATGCCGTAGAACGCAAAGAAGACCATGCTTTTATGGGCTATACCGGGCTGCATCAGATAACATTCGATGTAGATTTTGCACCGGGTATAGAAATCGGCTGGCGGCTGGCACATGAGTATTGGGGACATGGCTATGCCCCTGAAGCAGCAACAGCTTGTCTGGAATATACTCGTAAACAACCGGACATTACAGAACTGTATTCATTTACTTCCCTGCCGAATCTCCGTTCGGAACGTGTAATGCAGAAGATAGGTATGACACGAATGAAAGAGTTCGACCATCCGCTTGTTCCTGCTGACCATCCATTACGCAAACACGTATTATATCATATCAAAACAGGATGAAAGCATTACCCGGAAGATTTGTATTCCTTTTAAAACGATTAACACACCAACCGTGACGGGTGAAGGTGGATGAAGAAGACAATCCGGCAATTATATTGGTAAAACAAAAGAAATAAAGGTAAACATAGAAACTATTGACTTTGCTCTTTTTATTTTGTATATTTGTCCGAAAGAACCAACTGGAACAAGAATGAGATATACAAAAATAAAGACATAAAGATAGACTTTGAAGGCATAGATATGTCCGGAAGAATAGAAACGGGGCAAAATCTGTAGAGATTTTACCCCGTTTTGTTTAATATATTCAGTTCCATTTACTAAGTAACCCTGAATATCATTTATTATAAACGTGAGACCCGTTTATAATAAACTGTTCCATTATTTATTAAAAACACAAAATGAGTTTATTAGCATTTTGTATAAGAAAAAGAAAACTGTTTAAGAGTAGAAAAGACAGCAATGGGACATACACAAATATATCTATACATTGAAGACAATAAACGACCTTTACAACTAATTTTCTTTTTCACTTATTACTCATTTAGTGCTTCTCAACAATAGAGATAATATCACTATTGTTCACCTATTCGTATTTTATTCTTTAGTAAAGTTTCTGGTTCACCAGTTCGTCAAAGAGCCTTGCATATTTCTCTGCGACCGCTTCTGCGAACTTTTTACCTTTTTCGGCAGAGGCTCCACGCGGATCACCTACCCCGGTATCTTTCGATACTTTTCCCCAGTTTCTGGGAATCCATGCTACTTTTTCATTCAAAGACTGCACGGCAAAGGTTTTATATTCTCCACTTCCTGCTTCTTCAAGATTGACCAGTTCGGGATGATAGTGCATCATTACAGATGTCTCGACTTCATCTGCATGGTCACCCGGATTTTCAAAATAGTCCTTAACCTTTAATACGGTATACCATTCACTTGATGCAATCAGAAAGTCAGGATAGTCTACCGATAAATCACGAATCATACTTTTAAAAGTATTGCCACCATGCCCGTTGATAATTACTAATTTCCGGATACCTTGAACATAAAGGGAAGAAACAATATCCGTCAGTATTGCTTTCTGAGTTTCATAACGCGTATGGATACAAAACGGAAGTTCCCGTTGTCCCGGATTTTGCGACCCCATGCCGATAGGTGGCATGACCATACAATTTACCCCATATTTCTGTTTGGCTATCAAAGCGGCAGAAACCGCTACATCATGAGAAAGGATACAATCTGTCATATAGGGCAAATGCAGATTATGAGGTTCGGTAGCCCCCCACGGTAACGCTACAATATCATATCTCCCATCTTTTACTTCTCCATAACAAGATATGGATAAATCAACTTTTCTATTCATATACCTTATTTATTTCTGATGATTATACTATTTCATTTTTACTATCACTTCTTTCTTTTTTTATCAGACCATACTTCTTGAAGCAAAAATAGGAATTGTTTGGAGATTCTATAGCTAATCAAGGACTAAATTCACTAACTAATTAACAAATATATTACAAGCGATAGGTAACCGTTCTTTCTTCGGAAGAGTCAATTCAAAGACGCCAGATACCTTCTAAGACTTTCTCTACGGTTCCTATATTCGCTTTGGGTTGGCGGCGGCTCTTGATTGTCAGATATCCCTTGCCTTCCGTAGCTTTTACTTCCTTCGTTTTATTATCCATGTGTTGCAATCTCAAAATTACGGAAACCATGAGAAATTTCCGGAGAATAGATTTTTAGCCAATAATACTCTTTATATAATCCGTAGGGCATACATGATAGAAATCCTTAAATTTCTTCCTAAAATATTGGACATCACAATATCCCAACATACCTGCTATTTCCGAAATATTAAATTGTTGGGAAGCCAACAATTTAAGTGCTTTATCCATTTTGAATGAATAGATGTAATCTTCCGGTGACATACCTATAATATCCTTTATCTTACTGTAAAAAGCAGTACGACTCATCCCTATATCAACACAAAGTTTATCAATCCTATATTTCTCCGTTGAGAGATTCTTTTCCAATATTTCATTGACTTTATTCATAAATAACAAATCTGTGTTTTCCATTTCCTGCCTCATAGGCACCAAAGGAAAAATGGCATCAGATAAAAAGTTTTTTATTCGTTCACGCAACGCCATGCGGTTCTCAATAAGCATGTGAATATCCGCCCTGAACTTACAGATACTCTCTGTACGCAATTTCAACCGATCTGCTCCACATCCTAAATGAGAAAGATAGCTTTCATTATCAAAAGACCTTATCAGCAGAACGACTGGTATCTCTCCCATTGTTTTATCTGCTTTAACTTGAAAACAGAGCGAATCACCACTTATGCCGTTTACATTATCATCAATAATGATTGTGTCAGGAATTTGCCGGATGATAGTATGTATTATCAAATCAGGATCTTCAAGAATGGAAATCTGATAGTATCTCGACAAAGACTTTCTCAAATAATCACTGAACGGTTTATCCTTCATTACTAATAAGATATGAGGAGCATCCTTTGCTTTCAAATCTTGTTTTTCATCCTTATGAATTCGAGAGGATTTTATAACGGGACATTTTTGATTCTGGCAATGACAGTCCGTCGGGATAACAATCCTGAAAGTGGCGAATTTGCCATGTCCGTAGCCAATCATTTTCCCTCCATGCAAACGAATGATTTTTCTGACAGTCCTCAAACCACTATATCCATATACAGGAAACAGGGCGGAAATAAAGGAAAATAAACTTTCAGCTTTATTCTCCGTTACGGTATTATTGCTGATATGTAATTCCCATGCATCCATTGTATGCGTTACGCTAATTGATATGCAACAACCCGAATTTGTTATCAAGATTATCTTGTATAAAAGATACTGAAGTGCGGCTGTCATTATGTTCTCATTGATCCTGCAACTGACGCAATCCGAACATTCGTTGACCTTCAATTTCACTTGACGGATGTTTGCGTATGGCCGACATTGATTAACAATGGAAGTGATATAAGTGGAAAGTTCAAAATCGACAGTAGCTGTCTTAGGTTTAATACTACCTTCAATCTTATCAAGCGTCATAACATTCTGATTACAGTCTATTATACGTTCAGCATATTTCAAGACTTCCTCTATTTTCAGAGAAATCGGTTCAGACAGACTAGCAGTTTTAATATCTTCCAACTGATTTCGTAATAATGTCAAGGGTGTATGTATCGAATGAAGCATATTCATTGCAATCTTATATTTTTCATGAGATTGAAACCGGACATTATACTCTGCCGCAAGATAGGCAAGTAGGCAAATAAATAGTCCAATACCAAGTCCCCCTACGGGAATTACATATCCAAGCAGAGACAAATCAGACAAAATTACATCAATAGTCTGTTTACTGCCCACAAAATCTGCTCCATCCTTCAAAGGAAGTAAAAGCTGAAAACTAAATAATAAATTCAGGAAACAATCATTCATACTAATATCAGATTAATTTAATTAATATTTTACACTTTCAGTAAAACACGTCTGATGATTCTTTGACGTATTAAAATCCGATGCAAGTATAAACTTTTCGATACCGGTTTACGAGGTGGTTTCTGACAAAAACAAAGGGCGTTTTCTATCTAAAATGGTAACATTTTCATTTGTTACTCTAATATAAGCAAATGTAAGTGTAAAGCTACATTTTTATCCGATTTACATACAATAATATATATTTTTACTATGAAATTAATCAATAGAAAGCATACAGGTACAAAACAAAAACGGGCAAATATGCAATACATCACGCATATTTACCCGCATCCTATTATAATCGAGAATTCCTATTTTCTGGAAATAGAATCTTTCCTGCCTTGTTTATTTAGAATAGATGGATTTCCTTTATATTCAATATCTCCACTACCGCTAACTTTTGCATCCAACTGTTTAGAAGCATAACAAGAGATATCGCCGGAACCTGAAACAGTGGCAATCACTTCAGTAGCCGCCAACTTATCAGCACTGATGTCACCGGAGCCGTTTACAGTCAACGCAGCCCATTTCGCAGCGCCTTTGATATTCACATCTCCCGAACCGCTGACTATCGTTTTTACAGTAGTGCCCTTCACATTTTTCACATCGATATCTCCACTCCCTTTTATATAAGCAGAAAGATTAGTATATTGCAGATTCTCCGCTTCAATATCTCCGGAACCGGTTATGTTCAGAGTTAAATCAACACCTTTAATAGTACCCTTCAGATATACATCTGCCGAACCTTTAATATCTACTTCATCTAATGAAGGAGAAGAAGCAATCACTTTCAAACGACGTTCTCCACTAAGAATCTTAACCCCCTTCTTGATATTCACCTGCAACACTCCATTCGCAGTAGACACTTCCAGCAAATCGACCAAATTGTCCGAACCATATATAGAAATCTCTGTTTTAGAGCCACTACTCTGTCGATATTCAACATCAGTACTGCCTAGCACCTTGATTGAGCTAAAATTGCTTACGTTATTCAACTCCTTTGTAATATACTTCTTACTGGGAGTTACGGTCTGTGCCTGCATTCCTGTTATAAACAAGAACATCAGTACTGCCAACATAGATGTAACCTTTAAACTTTTCATAATTTTTTTCGTTAAATGTTCTAACGACAAATATAAGAAGTATATTTCAATTTACAAGAAAAGAACGAATATAACTTTGCCAACCTTCCGGATCAATGCGGAACAATAATGGTCCAATAATTAAACTATACATTTTAGTTATTTGTTTATAATGAATAGATAAGTACACATTATTGTATTTACACTTCCAACGTATTTTCACTTATGCATAGTAAGTCCTTTTCAGCCGGATATTGAAATTCGTTTTTATGCCCGATAACTTTTAATTATTTCTACACCTTATTGCCTGTAGTATTCATGCACAAGAAAAGCAACCATCTGTGCAAGAATATAAACTCTGGTACGATCGCCCGGCACAAGTATGGACCGAAGCATTACCATTGGGAAACGGCCGTTTAGGGGCCATGGTATATGGAATAGAATCACCCGCTCGTTTGGACAAAAAGGAGCGGGCGATTCTTTTTTGCATTTATCCTTTTTATATTTTACATTTGCCAGTAAAAAAGAAATCATGGCAGATAATTATATAGAAAGACAGCAGGAACAATATGAAGCCAGAAAAGCTGCTTGGAAACAAGCACAGAAGTATGGTAAGAAGAAAACCGGAACAACGCATCAGGTGAGAACGGGACAAGCTGACAAGATACCTTCCGATGCAAACAGACGGAAAAGAAGAGTTTTCGTAACAGGCGGAGCGGAAGGAATAGGCAAAGCAATCGTAGAAGTATTTTCTCAAGCGGATTGCCTGGTCGCTTTCTGTGATACGAATGATGCATCCGGTCAACAAACTGCAAAAGAAACAGGAAGCATATTCCACAAGGTTGATGTAAGCAATAAAGAGTCGTTAGAGAATTGTGTCCTGCAAATTCTGAAGGAATGGGGCGATCTTGATATCATTATTAATAATGTAGGCATTAGCAACTTTTCTCCTATCACGGAAACAAGTATAGAGGATTTCGACAAGATTCTCTCTGTCAACCTGCGTCCTGTATTTATCACTTCACGATTACTTGCCATTCATCGTAAAGCCCTTTCCTTTCCCAATCCTTACGGAAGAATTATCAATATCTGTTCCACCCGTTATCTGATGAGCGAGCCCGGAAGTGAAGGTTATGCCGCCTCAAAAGGTGGTATCTATTCTTTAACCCATGCATTAGCCTCATCATTATCCGAATGGCACATTACGGTAAACTCTATTGCACCGGGGTGGATACAGACACATGACTACAACCAGCTCCGCCCGGAAGACCATTCACAACACCCTTCCCGGCGAGTAGGCAAACCGGAAGATATTGCCCGCATGTGCTTATTTCTTTGCGAGGAAAACAATGACTTTCATCAACGGAGAGAACATAACCATT
>VOFI01000532.1_pt1 | contig 98000 bp, 111 predicted proteins | sample 5384131 | NCBI WGS metagenome assembly VOFI01 (sample SAMN12384728, study PRJNA508395) | human gut metagenome | isolation source: healthy gut H | host: Homo sapiens
AAATAAAACCGATATTGCGTCTGCGGAAAATCTTCAGCTGTTCATCGTTCGCTGACAAATCTTTTTTCCCTTGACATTTGGAAGTGGGAACATCCAAGCCCCCATCATATTGAGCAATGATTTTCCGTTGCCGGAAGTCCCCAACAATGGCAACACAAATTCTCCCTGTTCGACAGTGAGAGTTACACCATCCAGAGCTTTCGGTGATATTCGGCTCGGTGCTAGTATTTTTTCAAAGTTTGTTTCTAAAATGCCATAGAGAACACCATCCTTTCTTGTGATGGCTTCATTATAAAGGGCAACTCCTCACAGAAGCTGTCACAGACGACATAATACTGTTCCTGAAATGTCACAACTTGCATTTCAAAAAACAGGTTATTCATGGGGGAAGAAAAACGGAGAATGTTGTATCGTGGACATTTTCTTCCCGGTAAGCGCCTAAAGTGCTCATTGGTTTCGAAGGAATACGCCGGTAGTGATGCTGACTTTCAGGTGCATTTCCAACTCAGCAAACACGGATAGAACCGTACTCCGGCGTGTACTTAACTGCATTATCCAATATGTTAAATAGGGCTTCTGCCGTCCATTTGCGGTCATGGGAAACAACCAATGTTTCTGGCAGTTTATCTAACCTGTATGTGCTTCCTTTCAGCGTTCAGAAAGATACCACCCAGAGCCATAGCAAGAGTATCATAAATGGGCTGCTGTTTCTTTTCAAGTGAGATAACGCCCGTTTCAAGTCGGGATGTTTTTATCATAGCCTGCATTAAGAAATCCAGTTTATCAAGCTGTGTGTGCCACTGGCAAGCAGAAATTCCTGCCGTTTATCCGATGGCACTTGTTTAATAAGGTGGCATTTACCATTTTTAAGTTTGCTATCGGTGTCTTTACCTTTCGATGAGAAATATCGGAAATCAATTCCTGCAAGTCAGCTCGTTCACTGGCAACGCTGTTTTTTCGCTTTCCTGCGCATAACCTCAGCAAAGACGCGCCAGCCGATGAACAGTTAAAGCAGGAATATGAAAAAACCACTGTCCTGCTGGAACGGGAAAAACGGAAAATGCAGCGTTTGAAAAAACCGGCAGGCGTATCTGGAAAGCGGTTCCCGGAAACAGAGGACGCACCGGCTGATTACCCGTGGGGCAGCTATTGAGAGCATTGCACCACATGAATGTATTTGAAGCGGTGAAACAGTCTGTTACCACCCGGCACGCTGCTTCATTCTATGGCGGATCCGGGGGGGAGAAACGGCATGGTCTGCTGTCCATTCCACAATGACCGCACGCCCAGCATGAAAGTGGACAGCCTATTTGGAGGACTACACCGGCGACAGGGTATGTTCCAAGCAGCTTTATGAGGAAGCGCTGGGGAACTTAAATTCCCCGGCAGACTGGGAGACACGGGCAATCTGCGAGATTATGAATACCGGCATTGCGGGCGGCATCATACAGGGCTGGGCAGCCTACAAAAGCCCGAAGCGGTATTCTTCTGATTGACCCGGAAACAAGGTGGATTATCGAAAAGATTTTTGACCTTGCCGTTCATGGCCGGGGAGCCGCCAGCATTACACGGATTTTGGTCGAAGAAAAAGTGCCTACTCCCGGCTGGCTGAACGATATGGGACTTTCGCAAATATCTATGCCGGAGCGCCGGCGGAAAAAGCCTATGCGTGGACGATAGCACAGGTCAAGAGCATTTTGAAAGAGGAAACCTACATCGGTCACAGCATTCACAACAAGCAGAGCAACATTTCATTCAAGAACAAGAAAAAGGTGCGGAAGCCGCAAGAAGAATGGTATCGTGTGGAAAATACCCACGAAGCCATCATTTCCGAAGAAGTGTTCCAAAAAGTTCAGGAGCTGATTGCAAGCAGACGCAGGCGATAGAAGAATGGCACAACGCAGATATTTTCCGGGCTGGTAAAATGTGCGGACTGCGGATGGTCATTGGCTTATGGTGTAAACAGCCAGAACAAAGGAACTTGAAACAAAAATAAGACAGCTTCACGAAATGATGGAAGCCGCCGTACAGACCGCAGCGGATGCTGAAAAGTGGATTGCCCTGATGAAACAGTATGTCAACCCTGTGGAGCTGACCGCCGAACTTCTGAACACTCTAATTGAAAAAATAACCGTCCACGAAGCTGTCAAGGGCGAGGACGGAAGTCGTGAGCAGGAAGTAGAAATCTACTACCGCTTCATCGGCAAAATCGACTGACCTTTCTTTTTTACCCAACAATATCTTTAATTAAGGGAAACGCCGCCGCTCAGCGTGTCGAAAAAGTTTTTTCGACCTGCTGAGCAATTTTTCAGAACTTTATAAAAGTTCTTAAAACAATTGATTACAATGGTGCGGGGGAATACGGTATCGGTTTGACCGGTTTCCGTGCGCGTTGCGCCCGAAAACCGGGAGCCTTCCTCGAAACGGGCTCGCTTTCTCCGCCACTGGCGGCGCGTCGCCCGTTTCCCCCTCTTGGGTTATCTACGCGCCAAGAGCCGCCTTCGGCGGTTGCGCTCCGAAACGCGCCTGCGGGCGCAGTCCCGCGCACACTCTTTACCCGCAAGGGGTATGCAGCATCCGTAAAGCGGCAGAGCCGCTAACGGCTGCCCTACCTTTCCATCGCGGAGAATTTACCACTTTATTGACAATCTCGGCGGCGGCCCGCAAGGGCCGCCGTTCTTTTGCATCCGCCGGGCTGCCGGGGTTTGACCCTTGTATTTTTATGGAAAAACTGCTATAATAACTTGAATCTGGAGCATTCTGCCCAGACGGTGAGAATCTGACTTCATTGGAGCGTTTTATGCTGCATTATCTGCAAAATCTGTTTCAGGCGCTGGATGTTTCCTCGCTGACTGACGCGGTGCTCCGTGTAGCGGCGGTGTTCCTCTGCCTGACGGTCCACGAGACCTGCCACGGGCTGGCGGCGCTGGCGCTGGGAGACCCCACGGCGAAGTCCATGCACCGGCTGTCCCTGAATCCGCTGCACCACATCGACTGGCTGGGTCTGGCGCTGATGTTTACGGTGGGCTTCGGCTGGGCCAAGCCCGTGCCGGTGAATCCCAACTATTTCCGCAAGCCCAAGCAGGGCATGGCGGTCACGGCGCTGGCGGGGCCGGTGTCCAATCTGCTTTTGGCGGTCCTTTTTCTGGGAATCGGCAAGGTGATCTACCTGTACGCGCCGTACAGCGCGGGCATGAATGTTTTTTTTGAGTGGTGCCTGTTTACGGTGGCCCCCATGTCCGTTGGTATGGGGCTTTTCAACCTGATCCCCATTCCGCCGCTGGACGGGTCCAAGGTACTGGCGATGTTTTTGCCCAACAGCGCCTACGGTCAGCTGATGCGCTACGAGCGGTACGGTATTCTGGTTCTGCTGGCACTGAGCTGGCTGGGCCTTGGCGGAAATTTTCTTGGAAACGCGATCTACGGCGTGTACGAAGCGCTGTTTCATATCTTTTTTGCTTGAGGTGTCCTGATTTTGGAAAGTCCTGTATTCAAACTGGAAAAGGTGGTCCACTCCCGGTCTGAGGAGATGCAGGATTTTGAGGGTCCGCTGGATCTGATCCTGTTCCTTTTGGGGAAGAATAAGCTGGAGATCCAGGATATCTCCATCTCGTTGATCTGCGGCCAGTATATCGCATGGCTGGAGGATCGGCAGCGGATGGATCTGGAGGTGGCCAGCGAGTTTGTCATCATGGCGTCCCATCTGGTGTATCTCAAGACCCGGATGCTGCTGTCCCTTGAGGATGACGAGGCCAAAAGTGAGATGGACGCGCTGCTTCAATCCTTGGAGGAACGGCGGCGCAGCGAAAATTACGTCCGGGTGAAGGCACTGGCCCAGCGGTTGGCGCCTATGGGAGAATTCGGCCGGAACATCGTGACCCGGAACCCGGAGCCGGTGAAGCGGGGCAAGGTGTTTGAATACAGCCATCAGCCGGCGGATCTGGTGCTGGCCATGGCGGAGATCCAGAACCGGGCCGAACGGAAGCTGCCGCCCCCGCGGGCCGCCTTCCGGGAGATCGTGCAGCATGAGCCGTATCCCGTGGAGAGCAAAGCGAGAGACATTCTGCAAAAGCTGAAGGAGGGCGGCATCACCCGCTTTTTGCTGTTGTTCCGGGGCAGCCGGAGCCGCAGCGAGGTGGTTGCCACCTTTTTGGCGGTGCTGGAGCTGTGTAAGGCGCGTGTACTGCATTTGGCAGGCTCCGAGACGGACTGTATCGTCCGGCAGGAGCGCGATGACGTGCCTGAGAATCTGACGTTTTAAGGAGAACCGTGGCTGACATGGATAGAAAGGAACTTGAATCCGCGCTGGAGGCGATCCTGTTCGCCTCCGGGGAACCGGTGCAGGTGGATCGGATCTGCGTGGCACTGGATATTGACCGGCCTACGGTGGAACAGCTGCTTCAAAAACTGATGGACTACTACGCTTACGAGCGCCGGGGCATCCGGCTTTTGAAAATCGATGACAGCTGGCAGCTTTGTTCCGCACCGGACTACGCGGAGACCATCCGTAAGGCGTTTGAGATCCGCAAGCCGGCCAAGCTCAGCCAGCCCGCACTGGAGGTTTTGACCATCATCGCCTACTACCAGCCTACCACACGGGCCTATGTGGATCAGATCCGGGGCGTGGACAGCTCCTATACCGTGGGACTGCTGCTGGACCGGGGACTGATCGAGGAATGTGGTCGGTTACAGGTACCGGGGCGGCCTCGTCAGTACCGCACCACCAAGCAGTTCCTGCGGGCGTTCCATCTGTCCAGCCTGAAGGATCTGCCGGAGCTGCCGGACGATATCGGTGAGGATGGGCAGATGCGGCTGAACGAAGCCGGTGAGGTGGTAGATCCCATGGGGGACACGGAAGCGCCGGCACAGACCGGCGCCGGGGAACCTGCGGACGTGTAAAAGCTTGGAGAGGGGGCAGCGGCTGTGATCGGATGGTGGATCTTGGGCATCCTGTTGTTGGTGATTCTGCTGCTGTGCCTGACGCGGGTGGGCGTGTTGATCCGGTTCGGCGAGGAGCTGACGGTCAGCGCCCGATTTGGTTTTTTGAAATTTCAGGTGCTTCCGGAAAAGAAAAAACTGCCGAAAGACGAAAAAAAACCGGAAGAAGTGCAGAAAAAGCAGACGCAAAAGCAGGAGAAGCCGAAGAAGGCGTTCCCGAAGCCCACGCTCAGTGACATCCGGGACGCATGGAAGGCCCTGTGGCCGCCGCTGAAAAAGGCGCTGCGCCGTACCCGCCGGGGCATACGAATCGATCCGCTGGATGTGTCCGTTATTTTAGGGGACAGGCGGAACCTGCGGACGCCGCGCAGCTATACGGCGAGCTGCACGGGGCCGTCTGGACCGGGATGCCGGTGCTGGAACAACTGCTGGTGATCCCCCGGCCGCATATCCACCTGGATATTGATTTTACTGCGGAGGAGACAAAAAAATCCTGGGAAGCGTCGGGTTTTCCGCCCGGATCGGTACGCTGCTGCGGATCGGCATGACCGTGGCGATTCCCGGATTGCGGTGGCTTCTGGCCTATATGAAGAAGAAAAAACAAGCACCAGTCGGAAAGGATGAATCGAATGGACATGGAAAAGAAAAGCCCGCTGCGTGATGTGATGAATTCCACGATGGAGAAGGTTCGGGAGATGGTGGACGCCAACAATATTGTAGGCGCGCCCATCACCACGCCGGACGGTGTGACCTTGATCCCCATTTCCAGAGTCAGCTTCGGCTTCGGCAGCGGCGGCGGGGATTACGGTAAGCCGGGCCAGAACAATTTCGGCGGTGGCGGCGGCGCCGGTGTGAAGATCGACCCGGTGGCCTTTCTGGTTATCAAGGACGGAACCACCCGCGTGATGCCCGTAGCGGTGCCGCCGGTGTCCACCGTGGACCGCATTGTGGATATGGCACCGGATATTGTAGACAAGATCGGAAAATTTTTCGATAAAAAAGACGGGGACGAAACGGTTTGATCTGGGTATACTAAAGGCATCTCAGCTTTGGAGCGTGATGCCTTTTGACCCGGCGGTTTCTTTGCTGCACCCTTGCGGCACTGTGCCTGTATAGTATATTCCCTTGTCGAATTTTGGCGGTGGAGACCTCTGCTGCCTCTGCGATTTTAATGGACGCGGACAGCGGCCGGGTGCTCTATGAGCGGAACGCGGACCGGAAAATGCTCATCGCCAGCACCACCAAGATCCTGACGGCACTGGTGGCCATCGAGGAGGGAGATCTCCACGACAGCGTGAAGGTCAGCCGGGAGGCGGCGTATACGGAAGGCTCCGCCATGTACCTTACGGAGGGGGAGACCCTGACGCTGGAAACGCTGTTATACGGGGTGCTGCTGTGCTCCGGAAACGATGCGGCGGTGGCGGTGGCCCAGCATGTGGGCGGCAGCGTCAAGGGCTTTGTAGCCCTGATGAACGAAAAAGGCCCGGGAACTGGGGATGGAGCATTCCTCCTTCGCCAACCCCAACGGTCTGGATGACGAGCAGCACTATTCCACTGCACGGGACATGGCAAAGCTGGCCCGGGCTGCGCTGGAAAACGAGACCTTGATGCGGATCGCCTCCACCCGGTCTGTCACCATCGGGGGACGGACCATGACGAACCACAACAAGCTGCTGCATTATGTAGATGGCTGTCTGGGCCTGAAAACGGGATATACGAAGGCGGCGGGCCGGACGCTGGTGAGCTGTGCGGAGAAAAATGGCCAGCGGCTCATTGCTGTGACCTTGCAGGACGGAAATGACTGGGCGGACCATCAAGCGCTGTATGAATACGGCTTTTCCGCCTACCCCGCCCGGACCTGTGCCGTCCGGGGACAGGCTTTGACGCAGGCGTCCGTCAGCGGCGGCGTCAGCCCCACAGTGCCGCTGATTGCGGGAGCGGGCTTTTGCTACCCTGCGGCGGAAACGGAACGGCTGACCACGCGGATCTGCTTGGACGAGCCGCTGCGGGCGCCGGTCTCCGCCGGAAAAACCGTGGGGGCGGCGGTGTTCTGCCTGAACGGAACAGAGATTGGCCGGGTGCCGCTGGTGGCAGGACGGACAGTGATGCCCAAGGTGTCCTCCGCTTTGGCCGGACTGAAATTGGAATTGAAGGATGAATGACCCGCCGTAAGACGGGATCAGGGATCAGAATGAAAGAACGATTGCAAAAATTACTGTCTGCCGCCGGGGTCTGTTCCCGCCGGGCAGCAGAGGGGTATATCACCGCCGGGCGGGTCGCCGTCAACGGAGAGACCGCCCTGTTGGGCCAGCAGGCCGACCCGGAGACGGATGACATCCGGGTGGACGGCGTTCCTCTGGGACGGGAGCCGGAGGCGGTGTACCTGATGCTGAATAAGCCCAGAGGCTATGTGACCACCGTGTCTGACGAGCAGGGCCGGAAAACGGTGATGGACCTGCTGACCGGCGTTTCCACAAGGGTTTATCCCGTGGGCCGGCTGGATCGGGATTCGGAGGGGCTGCTTCTGCTGACCAATGACGGAGCCCTGACCCACCGGCTGCTGCACCCCAGCCATGAGGTGTCCAAGGAGTACCGGGTGACGGTGTCCGGGCCTGTGGAACACGCGGCAGAACGGCTGAGCCGTATCCGGGACGTGGTGGGGCTGCCCATCCGCCCCGCGGAAGTGCGTGAACTGAGCCGGAAGGGAAACCGGGCAGAGCTGAGCGTGATCATCCACGAGGGGCGGAACCGCCAGATCCGGCGGATGTGCGCACAGTGCGAGCTGGAGGTCCTGCGGCTCCAGCGGGTGCGGGAGCATTGTCTGGAGCTTGGGGCGCTGCCGCTGGGGCAGTGGCGGTACTTAACGGCGGAGGAGATCGCCGGACTGAAAGAGGAATGACCGCTTTCCGAAGAAAGCATCAGGTTTTGCAGCCTCCTTGAAATAGCCGCATTGCGGCTATTTTTTATGAAAAACGCAGGGGAAAAAGGGAAGAAATCAGTTTCAATCCGGCGGAAAGTATGGTAGAATAGGCCCCGGAATCAAACGCGGCGTTGTGTGCCGCCGGAGGAAGAAAATCATGGCAAAAAGTGTGTTACATACGATCGAGGACAACCTTTCCACCTTTTCAAAGGGGCAAAAACGAATTGGACGCTATATCCTGGACCATTATGACCAGGCGGCGTTCATGACGGCCAGCAAGCTGGGAAAGTTGACGGAGGTCAGCGAATCCACGGTGGTCCGCTTTGCCGCGGAGCTGGGCTTTGACGGCTATCCCGCCATGCAGAAGGCATTACAGGAGATGGCCCGGAACCGTCTGACCTCGACACAGCGGATCCAGGCGGCGGAGAATATCTATGACCGGGACGTGCTCAGCAGCGTATTGCAGGCGGATATTGAAAATCTACGGCAGATCTCCATGGACGAGGACCGGGACACCTTTCAGACGGCTGTGGAGAAGATCGTCCACGCCCGGCATATCTATATTTTAGGCGCGCGGTCCTCTACCCATCTGGCGGGCTACCTGTATTTTTACATGCAGATGATCTTTGAAAACGTGACGCTGGTGCAGGCCAGCGCCGCCGGTGAGATCTTTGAGCAGCTGTTCCGCAGCGGAGAGGGGGACGTGATGATCGCGTTCAGCTTCCCCCGGTACTCCAAGGATACCATCAACGCAGCCCGCTTTGCCCGGTCCCGGGGAGCGGAGATCATCGCCATCACGGATCAGAAGCAGTCTCCGGTGGCGCAGATGTCCAGCGCGGCGCTGCTGGCTCCCAGCGAGATGCTGTCCTTTATCGATTCCATGACGGCGCCTATGTCACTCATCAATGCCCTGCTGGTGGGGATCGCCACCAAGATGGGCACGGATGTGACGAAGACCTTTACCACGCTGGAACGGCTGTGGGATCAGTACGATGTATTCGGCGGTGCGGACGATGAATAAAAAGATCGTGGTCATCGGCGGCGGCGCCGCCGGAATGATGGCTGCCCTTTCGGCAGCGGAGCAGGGGGCGCAGGTCACTCTGCTGGAACCCAACGAACGGTTGGGAAAAAAACTGAATATCACCGGAAAGGGCCGGTGCAACGTGACCAACAATACCGATATTGAGGGGCTGTTGGCCAATATTCCATGTAATGGAAAATTCCTTTACAGCGCTTTTAACCGCTTCAATAGCGCTGATACGATGAACTTTTTTGAGAAGCTGGGCGTCCAACTGAAAACTGAGCGGGGGAATCGGGTGTTTCCCGTCAGCGACAGCGCGTTCGACATCAGTGCCGCACTGGAACGGCGGCTGAAGGCCCTGAAGGTGCAGGTCCTCCGGGACCGGGCGTCGGCCCTGAAGATCGAGGACGGCGCGGTCTGCGGCGTTGTTGGGGAGCGGGGGCGCTATTCCGCTCAGGCGGTGGTGCTGGCCACCGGCGGCGTCAGCTATCCGGCCACCGGCTCCACCGGAGACGGTCACCGGATGGCGGCTGAGGCGGGGCATACCGTCACGCCGCTGCAGGGGTCTCTGGTGCCCTTGCAGGGGATCATCGCGGCGGGGATCCCCTGTGTTCGTTTGCAGGGCTTGAGTCTGCGGAACGTGAGCCTGACGGTCTTTGAAAACGATAAGAAGATCTATACGGATTTCGGCGAGCTGCTGTTTACGCACTTCGGCGTCAGCGGTCCGCTGGTGCTGTCGGCCTCTGCCCACATGCGGCATTTTACCAAAAAGCGCTACCGGCTTGAGATCGACCTGAAGCCTGCGCTGGATGAGCAGCAGTTGGACAAGCGGCTGCTGGCGGATTTTGCCAAATACGCCAACCACGATTTCCAGAACGGACTGGACGATCTGCTGCCCCAGAAGCTGATCCCGGTGGTCGTCGAGCTGTCCGGTATTCCCGGACGGCAGAAGGTCCACGACCTGACCCGGGAACAGCGGCAAAGCCTGCTGCGGGTTTTAAAGCATTTTCCTGTGGAGGTCTCCGGGCCGTGTCCTGTGGAGGATGCCATCGTCACCTCCGGCGGGGTGAAGGTGGGGGAGGTAGACCCCAAAACCATGGAGTCCAAGCTTGTTAAAAATCTGTATTTCGCGGGAGAACTGCTGGATACCGACGCCTATACCGGCGGCTTTAATTTGCAGATCGCCTGGGCCACCGGCCGTCTGGCGGGACAGTCCGCCGCGAATGAGAAGGAATAAGAAGGAGAGAACAGCATTGAAAACCATCAGTATTGCCATTGACGGCCCCTCCGGCGCCGGAAAGAGCACGCTGGCGAAAAGCGTTTCCAAAACTCTGGGCTATTTATATGTGGATACCGGCGCTATTTACCGCACCATCGGCTATGCCGCCTTTTCCAAGGGCGTGGCCCCCAAGGACGGTGAGGCCGTTGCCGCGCTGCTGCCGGAGCTGGAGATCGGCCTGCATTACGGGGAGGACGGCTTACAGCATATGACGCTGAACGGTACGGATGTGACCGATCAGATCCGTTTGCCGGAGATCTCCCTGTACGCCTCCGCGGTCTCCGCCCATCCGGCGGTGCGGGCCCATCTGCTGGAAATGCAGCGGAAGCTGGCTCGTGAAAACAACGTGGTGATGGACGGCCGGGACATCGGGACCGTGGTCCTGCCGGACGCCACGGTGAAGATCTTCCTGACGGCCTCTGTGGAGGAGCGGGCCATGCGCCGCTTCCGGGAACTGGAGCAGCGGGGGACGCCGGAAAGCTATGAAAAGGTGCTGGAGGAAATGCGTCAGCGGGACTATAACGATTCTCACCGGGCGGCGGCGCCCTTGAAGCAGGCGGAGGACGCCGTTTTGCTGGACACCACGGAGCTGGACTTCCATCAGAGCGAGGAAGCGATCCTCCGGATCATCCGCGAGAGGACGAGCCGATGAACGAGAGGCGTACAACGCAGCCCTTTGGACCGTTTTTTCCTCTGATCTTCACGGTTGCCAAGTGGATCTGCCGTCTGCTGCATCCGGTCACGGTTCAGGGCTTGGAGAACCTGCCCAGCCACGGCGCGCTGCTGGTGGCGAATCATGCCAGCAACTGGGACCCTCTGGTGCTGGCCACGGCGCTGCCCATGGATTACCGGCTTCGCGTCATGGGCAAGGAGGAACTGTTCCAGAATCCCATTCTGGCATGGGTCATTCGGGTGGGGGCGCATTCCCCGTGAACCGGGGCGGCGCGGATATTCAGGCGGTGAAGACCGCCATCCAGACCATCCAGAGCGGCCACAATCTGCTGATCTTCCCGGAGGGTACCACCATCCGGAACGGCATCGGCAAGACAGACGGCCTGCCGGCCCACGCTCACAGCGGTGCGGCGGTGATCGGCGTCCGTACCGGCGCCATTCTGGTGCCTGTGTTCGTGGATGGAGAAAAGCGGACTTTCCACAGGACACGCATCATCATCGGTCAGCCCTATACGCCGGTATATACCGGCCGCCGGGGGACTGCTGAGGAAATGCAGAAGATCGCGGATGATCTTCTGCGGGAGGTTTACGCCTTGGGTGGGCAACAGGTAGGAGGTGCGCCGCTGTGCAAGTGATCCTGGCGGAAAGCGCCGGTTTTTGCTACGGCGTAAAGCGGGCCGTGGAGCTGGCCCAGAAAACAGCGGAGGAGCCCCAGGGCTGCTGGATGCTGGGGGACCTCATCCACAACACCCATGTGGTCAATGACCTGGCGGCCCGGGGCGTCCGGAAAACAGACCGTCCTGAAGCGCTGGGAGCAGGGGATACGGTGGTGATCCGGTCCCACGGAGAACTGAAAAGCGTACTGGACGGATTGGCGGCCCGGGGCGTCCGCTGCGTGAACGCCACCTGTCCCAACGTGGTCCACATTCAGGAGCTGGTGTCTCAGGCGGAGCAGGAGGGACGGCAGGTGGTCATCATCGGAGAGCCGCACCATCCGGAGGTCATGGGACTTGCCAGCTGGTGCGTTCATCCGCTGGTGTTCCAGGGGCCGGAAGCTGTGGCGGAATGGGTCAAAAACGGCGATTTTCAGCCGGAAATGCCCGTGAGCATCGTGGCGCAGACCACCTGTATTCGTGAACTTTTTGAAAGTTCCTGCAAAATCCTAAAAAAAGAATGTACAAACGTAAAAATCTTTGATACAATATGTTATGCTACGCGTAAACGTCAGAACGAAGCGGCGGAGATCGCTGCGCAGGTAGACGTGATGGTGGTGGTTGGCGACCGTAAGAGCGCCAATACGAAGCATCTGGCAGAGATCTGCCGGCAGAACTGTTCTCATGTCCTTTCCATTGAAGGGGCGGACGAGCTTTCCGCCGCAGACTTTGCAGGCTGCCGTATTACCGGGCTGACGGCCGGCGCATCCACACCCGCGGGCATCATTAAGGAGGTAAAAACAACGATGAGCGAAGAAATCAAGAGCACCGAGACCATGGAAGAGTCCTTTGAGGAACTGCTGAATCAGTCTTTCAAAACTTTAAATACAGTAGAGAAGGTAACCGGTATTGTCACCGCCATCACCCCCACCGAGGTTCAGGTGGATGTTGGCGCTAAGCAGTATGCTTACATCAAGCTCAGCGAGCTGAGCGACGATCCCAGCGCGAAGCCCGAGGATATCGTGAAGGTGGGCGACGAGGTCGAGACCTATGTTGTCCGCGTCAACGATGTGGAAGGCTATGCTGAGCTGTCTAAGAAGCGTCTGGACGCTGTGAAGATCTGGGAGAACATCGAGACTGCCGTTGAGGAGAAGACCGTGCTGGAAGGCACTGTCACCGAGGAGAACAAGGGCGGCATCGTGGTTTCCGTCAAGGGCATCCGCGTGTTCGTTCCCGCTTCTCAGAGCGGCCAGCCCCGCGGCGCTGATCTGTCTGCCATGAAGGGGCAGAAGGTCCAGCTGCGCATTACCGAGGTCAACCGTGCCCGCCGCCGCGTGGTGGGTTCCATCCGCAGCGTCACTGACGAGGCCCGCAAGGCCGCTCAGGAGGCCGTGTGGAGCACCATCGAGGTGGGCAAGCACTACACCGGCACCGTAAAGTCCATGACCAGCTACGGCGTGTTCGTGGACATCGGCGGCGTGGACGGCATGGTCCACATCTCCGAGCTGTCCTGGAGCCGCATCAAGAACCCCGCCGAGATCTGCAAGGTTGGCGACATCATGGATGTGTATGTCATCTCCTTCGACGCTGAGAAGCACAAGATCTCCCTGGGTGCTAAGGACCACAGTGTGGATCCTTGGCAGGTGTTCATGAACAAGTACGGCGTGGGCGACACCGCTGAGGTTCGTATCGTTAAGCTGATGCCCTTCGGCGCTTTCGCTGAGGTGGTTCCCGGCGTGGACGGCCTGATCCACATTTCTCAGATCGCTGACCGCCGCATCGAGAAGCCTGAGGACGTTCTCTCCGAGGGCCAGACCGTTGAGGCTAAGATCACTGCGATCGACGAGGAGAAGCAGAAAATCTCCCTGTCCATCCGCGCTCTGCTGGCTCCTGCCGCTGACGAGGAGGACGCTCCTGTTGAGGAGTAATTTCGACTGAAAAAAGGAGCAGACCGGCCGGTCTGCTCCTTTTTTTGCTGTTTCGCATCGCCCTTACGTTCTCGGTGGCTTTCATGCCTGTGATTTCAATGGGTCGAGGCGCGGCGAGAACAGGAGGGAGCGGGCGTATTTTGTTATGAGTGAACGTGCTAATTGGCGCGTGATTTGAATTATTGTGATTTTTTTCACGTTTTGCTTGCATTGCCGGACCGAATATGATAAGATTTTAACGATACAAGGAAAACTTTGCGGATATGCAGAATAAATATGGAGGTAAAAGAGGATGAATGTTCAGGAACTGTATCAGCAGAAGCTGACTACCGCTGAGGAAGCGGTGAAGATTGTCAAGTCCGGTGACTGGGTGGATTACGGTTGGTGCTGCAATCAGCCTGTCGCTCTGGACAAGGCTCTGGCTACCCGGAAGGACGAGCTTCCCACATTGGCGATATGCTGGAGCACGCCAAGAAGATCATCGTGGAAGTCAACCAGAATATGCCTTTGGCCCTGATCGGCATTGCACATGGGCGCCGGCGCTCCTCCCCCGATTTGCCGGGATGAGCTGATCAAGTCTGCCGAGGCGATGCACATCTGGAGAAAGTCCAACAAGCGGTAAGTTACCGGATCAACCGAATCATAAGAAAAGCGGGAGCCGAAAGGCTCCCGCTTTTTGGTTTGATGGAAGTTAGATCAATGCCGGAACAGGAGGTTCCAGAAGCCGGTGGAGGTCAGGAACAGGATCAGCATGACCACGGGCACCACATAGCGGTTGCTGATGTAGTCCATCACGTCCAGAAGCTGAGCGGCGCTGCCGTTGGGCAGGGTCAGCTCGAAGTAGAACACATTGTAGCCAAGGCAGATGGTCACGGCGGTCACCAGAGAATAGACGCCCACCATGGCGCACATTTCCTTGCGGCTCTTGTGGAAGATCTCCATGCAGTTGGCCACCAGAGTCTCCATGACGGATACACAGCTGGTCAGTGCCGCGAAGCCAAGGGCCAGGAAGAACACGATGCCGACGATGCGCCCCACGCCGCCCATGGAGGCAAACACCCGGGGCAGGCTGATGAAGGTCAGGCTGGGTCCGCTGGCCATGCCGTCCACGCCCAGAAACACATACACGGAGGGAATGATCATGACGCCGGCCAGAAAAGCCACGCCGGTGTCGAAGATCTCGATCTGCCCGTTGGCCTTGTTCAGGTCCACATCGTCTTTCACATAGCTGCCGTAGGTGATCATGATGCCCATGCTGACGCTGAGGGAGAAGAAGAGCTGGCTCATGGCGTCCAGCACCACGTTTAAAAAGCTCCGGAGCGTCATGCCGGTGAAGTCGGGCTTCAGATAGAAGGCAAGGCCCTGAAGACCGGTGCGGGTCACGCCGCTGTCATCCGTGTGGCTCAGCGTCAGAGAGAACACGGCGATCCCGATGACGAGAAGCAGCAGGACCGGCATGATATACCGGGAATATTTCTCAATGCCCTTCTCCACGCCGCGATAGACCACCCACGCAGTCAGTGCCAGAAACAGCAGCATAAAGACAATCGGAGAGACCTGAGAGGTGATGAAGGAGGTAAAGAAACCATCCTGAGCTGCCTGTGTTCCGTCAGAGACCAGATAGACCGCGAAATACTTAGCGATCCAGCCGCCGATGACGGAGTAGTAGGTCATGATGAGGGTGGGAACCAGGAAGGTCAGATAACCCAGAAAACGCCACTTCTTATGCAGAGTCCCGAAGGCGTTCAGTGCGTTCTGCTTGGTCCGGCGGCCGATGGCCACGTCCGTGGTCAGCAGTGTGAAGCCGAAGGTCAGCACCAGCACCAGATACACCAACAGGAACAGGCCGCCGCCGTCCTTGGCGCAGAGATAGGGGAAGCGCCAGATATTGCCGACGCCTACGGCACTACCTGCGGCCGCCAGAACGAAGCCCAGAGAGCCGCTGAAACCACTGTGTTTGTTTTTCATTTTGCACACTCATTTCTATCTTTTTGTCTTCAACGAGAGAACATTCTATCAGGCTGCGGAAAAAAGCAAACAGCAGAAGTTTCTTGAAAAGAAATATTTTTTTGAAAAATTTCTTGAAATGATATATACTAATGGATAATGACCTCAAAATTCGGTACACCCAAACGAGAAACATAAAATGGATATTTTAAGGAAACAAGTTGTATGAACGAGATCAATGTCTATATTGGCGGCCAGATCCGCAAATACCTCAAGGCTAACAGCATGACACTGCAGCAGTTGGCGGATGTCATCCACAAGAGCCGTGCCACGGTCTGCAAATATGAAAACGGAGAGATCTCCATTGATATCGCCACTTTATATGAGATCAGTCAGGCGCTGCAGGTTTCCTTCGGGCAGCTGACCAGCTATCAGCCGACCCTTCCGCCGTCCCCGCCGCCCACGGTGGGGACGCTGCAGCGGAGCCCGTTTTTTCAGGCTAAGCGGCTGTATTTCTATTTTTATGACGGCCGCTATCACCGTTTGAAGGACGGTGTGATCGACATTCACGAGCACGCGGAGCGGCCCGGCACCTATGTGGCGAGCTTTACGCTCTGCTCGGTTTCTGGCAACGGATGCAGCAATGAATCCTATTATACAGGGCACGTTGTTTACAGCGATATGCTGATCCGGTTTACCTTTTTCAACCAGCTCAATCCGCTGGAGGAAGACCTGCTGTATATTTTCAATCCGCTGGAGATGCGGGACTATACCGATGGCCTTCTCTGCGGCATTTCCAGCGCGGACCTGATGCCCTGTGCCTTCCGCTGTCTGGTGACGCTGAATCCACAGGAACTGGACGAGAGTCTGCGTCAGCGGCTGTTGTTCTCCAAACAGGAGATCCGGCGATGGGGGCAGCTGAATATGCTGCTGATCGGCGCGGTGTGCCGCAGCTTGTGGGAGCTGTACTCCGCCGGGTCGATGCCCGCCTGACCCAGCCGCTTTTTCACCATGGCGTGGACCGTGGAGCGGCTGATCCGCTCGTTCTGAGAGGAGAGGAAGAGGGCGTTTGCGTCCCGGCCGGTGATGGGCCGCCGCACTGCCAGATATTTGGCGATGGCGTCCTGGCAGGCGTCGTTCAGGTAGATGATCCGGACCTTGTTGCCCTTGCCAAGAACCCGCAGGGCATCCTCCTGGATGTCGGAGAGGTTCAGACCCACCAGTTCGCTGATCCGCAGCCCGCAGTTGAGGAACAGCGTCAGGATACAGTAATCCCGCTCCTGATTTTTGCCGTCCACGGAGTCCAAAAGCTGGATGCTCTCGTCCAAGGTCAGGTATTTAGGCAGGGTTTTCTTCAATTTCGGAGAATCCATATCTTTGACAGGATTTTCACGAAGTAAGTGCATCTTGTTGGTGAGGTAATTGTAAAAGGAGCGGATCGTGGCGATTTTCCTAGCCCGGGACGCGGCGTTCAGGCCGTAGCCAGAATTCCGGCTGTTCTGGTGCTGGACCCGGTCCCGGCTGAGGTACGTCATGTAGCCGTAAATGTCCGTCAGGGTCACGGAGGCCACGAAGGCCAGATCCACGTCCGTAATGTCGATCTCATCCAGAGACCGGTCACACAGGGACGGGTCCCGGGTCTGCTTGAGATAGCGGAAGAAATTCCGCAGGTCCAGAAAGTATTCGTCCACGGTCCGCTTGGAGTGGGCTTTGATGGTCTCGTGGTACGAGAGAAAGTCCCGCAGAATCTGCGGCGCTTCGGTGCGGTAATCAGCCATAACGGTGTCAACTTGCGGGCAGATACTCCGCGCAGCCGCCGGAGCGGCTGCCGGGGGGGGTAGGTCGTGCCGGGGGCCTGAAACGGGCCCCGGAGCGGTTTGGCTCTCCCCCAAATTGAACAAAATTTTTATTTTGTTCAATTTTCTATCTCCCCGCAAAACCTCCTTCCCTGACAGGTCTTTTGAAAATTTCCCGGCCGGACCGCAGCCGCAGCGCCGGCGGCACACGCCGGAACGCGCGGCGCATCTCCGGACCGGACATAAAAACCGCCGCTTTCGGCAAAGCTAGTCCCAAATCCATGGAGATGGGATGATGTGTATGAGTTTGATTCCCTGTACCAGCCAATGTGTGTATCAGCAGGACGGCGTCTGCACGCTGGACAGCGCCGCCGCGGCGGGCCTCCCCGCCCTGGGCGGCGCCTGCGTCCACTTCATTCCGACGGACGAAGGGCGGCTCGGATCGCCTCACCGATATTCCGCACCGGGATCAGACGAAGCCCCGCAGGCGCGGCCAGCTCCCCGGTCCGGCGGGACGGAATCAGGCACTGGGTAAAGCCCAGCCGCCGGACCTCGCTGACCCGCTGGCCCAGCTGGCTGACGGACCGCAGCTCTCCGGTGAGGCCCACCTCCCCGATGGCCACCAAATCCGCCGGCACCGGCCGGTCCAGATAGCTGGAGGCCAGGGCGATCACCGCCGCCAGATCCGCGGCGGGCTCGTCCAGGCTCAAGCCGCCGATGATGTTCAGGTACGCGTCGCAGGCGGAGACCTTCAGGCCGCCCCGCTTCTCCAGCACCGCCAGCAGCATGGCGAAGCGGTTGTAGTCAAAGCCGTTGCTGGTGCGGCGGGGGTTGCCCGCCGGAGACGACACCGCCAGCGCCTGAATCTCCGCCAGCACCGGCCTTGCCCCCTCCATCACACAGGTGACGCAGGTCCCGGGGGCGTCCTCCGGTCGGCCGGAGAGCAGCATTTCTGACGGGTTCTCCACCTCCGCCAGCCCCTCGTCCCGCATTTCAAAAACGCCGATCTCGTTGGTAGCGCCGAAGCGGTTCTTCGCCGCCCGCAGGATGCGGTAGGCGGTGTGCTGGTCTCCCTCAAAGTACAGCACGCAGTCCACCATGTGCTCCAGTACCTTGGGACCGGCAATGGAGCCTTCCTTGTTGACATGGCCGATGACGAACACCGTGATCCCCTGCCCTTTGGCCAGCTGCATCAGGGCCATGGTGCAGTCCTTCACCTGGCTGACACTGCCCGCCGGGGACTCCAGCGCGTCATTGTACAGGGTCTGGATGGAGTCCACGATCAGCACGTCCGGCGCCTCCGCCGCCACGGACTCCAACAGGTCCCCCAGGCTGGTCTCGGAGATCACGAACAGCCGTTCGCTCTGCACGTCCAGCCGCTTGGCCCGGAGCTTCAGCTGGTGCTCCGACTCCTCGCCGGATACATACAGGACCTTATTCTCCCGGCAGAGGCTCTCGCAGATCTGAAGCATCAGCGTGGACTTGCCGATTCCCGGCGCGCCGCCCACCAGCACCAGCGAGCCCTTGACGGCACCGCCGCCCAGGACCCGGTCCAGCTCTCCCATGCCGGTGGAGAACCGGATTTCCGCATCCGCCTCCAGCTCCGTCACCGGCCGGGCCCTACGGACGCTCCCCCCTCCTGCCGGGCGGGAGGCCCCCTTCCCTGCCGCCCGGGCGGCCTGGGGCTGCTCCACGATGGTATTCCACGCCCCGCAGGCCGGGCACTTCCCCGCCCACTTGGGCGTCTCATTGCCGCACTCCGTGCAGTAGAACAGGGTCTTTGGCTTCATTGCAACCTCCCATGGAAAGAGAAAGGAACAGACTGTCTGATCTTTTCTCTTTCAACGCTTATCTGAATTCAGCACGCCCGCCGCGATGGCCGCCGCCAGCTTTGTCTGGTAGGCCGGGTCCTTCAGCTGTTCCGTCTCCGCGGCGTTGGAGAGAAATCCGCACTCCACCAGCACGCCGGGGGCGGTGATCTCCTTCATCAGGTACACCGAGGACGGCACCTGGGCGGCCTTCTTCTCATGTCCGGCGTTGACGGCGCCGTTCAGGGACTCCTGAATGGACGACGCCAGTTCCTCCGCCCCCTCCTGGCGGTTCCAGAACACCTGGGCCCCCCGGGTGGAGGGCGAGGACGGCAGGCTGTTCTGGTGGATGCTCAACAGCACCGCGTTAGGAACGCCGTTGACAAATGACGCCCGGTTGTGGAGGTCTGACACCTTCCGCTGCCGCATGGTTTCCAGTCCGGGATCGCAGACCATGACGTCCTCCCGCCGGGTCAGCTCCGTCCGAACACCGGCAAAGCGCAAGAGCTGTTCCAGCTGCAGGGAAATCGCCAGATTGATCCGGCTTTCCTCCGTACCGTCTCCGGCGACGGCGCCGCCGTCCTGCCCGCCGTGGCCCGGGTCGATGACCACGGTTTGAACGCGGCTCCCCTGCCCCATCGCCCCAGTGGGCGTGAAGGCCCGTCGGGAGCCTGCCAGAAAAATGGCGGAAAGTCCGATCATACAGACCGCCAGCCATGTATACAGCAGCGTTCGTTTCGAATCAGCAGGATCATGCCAATCACCTCGGCCCAGCCTATGCGCCGCAGCTTATCCAATATGTCATTATAGCGACTTTTTGTCGGGAAAGCAAGTTCCCTACTTGCCCCTTCCGCATAGGATGGTACGCATGGTGCCCAAGGGCGCTTTCAATAAGGAGGGGATCACGAAGATGGGAAAAACCCGAAGTGAAGCCCGCGGTCTGCGAGGTCGGTCAGGGCACCCTGCCCGGCTGCGCGGCACTGGCTTTCCCATATATTCCCATGCAGAGCAATAATCCCACCCGGTACAGCCGGACGGAGGCTTTGCAGACCGGCACCCTGTTTCCGGGGCTGGACCTGCCGTTCAAGGCGGCTATTCAGGCCCGGACCAAGCTGCCAAACACCGCACTGGTGGAGCTGATGGCCCTTGACTTCGCCGTCACGGAGCTGAATCTCTATCTGGATACACACCCGCAGGACCAGGAGGCTCTGGGACTGTACGCCTCCTATATCAAGCTGGCCAAGGAGGGCCGGGAAAAGTATACCGCCAAATACGGCCCTCTGGACAGCGCGGAGCTGGTTCTGGAGGACGGCTACACCTGGCTCAATGACCCGTGGCCCTGGGAGTTAGGAGGCAACGCCTGATGTTTGTTTATGAGAAAAAGCTGCAATATCCGGTGAAGGTCGCCACACCCAACCCCAAGCTGGCGGCGGTGATCATTAGCCAGTACGGCGGGCCCGACGGTGAGCTGGGCGCGTCCCTGCGCTACCTGAGTCAGCGCTACTCCATGCCCTATGCGGAGCTGAAGGGCCTGCTGACCGACATCGGCACTGAGGAGCTGGGCCATTTGGAGATGATCGGCACGCTGGTTCACCAGCTGACTCGAAACCTGACCGAGGAGCAGATCAAGACCGCCGGTTTCGACGCCTATTTTGTGGATCACACTACCGGCGTGTTCCCACAGTTCGCCTCCGGCTATCCGTGGTCTGCTTCCACCATGCAGGTCACAGGCGATACCATCGCGGATCTCACTGAGGATCTTGCCGCAGAGCAGAAGGCCCGTGTCACCTACGACAACATCCTGCGCCTCTCCGACGATCCCGATGTCAACGATGCCATCAAGTTCCTCCGGGAACGGGAGGTTGTCCACTTCCAGAGATTTGGCGAGGCGCTGCGTCTGGCCAAGGAGCGGATGAACAGCAAAAACGTCTATTATCTGAACCCCAGCTTTGATACACCGTCCAAATAATAAAACAGACCGCCGCTCTCAGAGCGGCGGTCTGTTCATGCTTTCAGAAATACGGAATCTTCCGCGCAGAAAGGTCTTGGCAAATTTTTGAGATAATTGACCGTCTTTTTGCACTGCCGATCAATTTGTTCACCATCTTGAGGATCATGCCCCTTATCAATTCCCATCCACTTGACCTTTTCCGAGTATCGGCCTGTCGCCTTGATGACAATGGTGGATTCCTCGCGTATGCGCCATCTCCCCTTCTTGACATTTTTGCGATCTTCGCTACTATAAATTTGGGGGGATTGTTATGCGTTTCAAGGATGAAATGAAAGACTTTCTGACTTCTGTGCCGGGAAAGCTCCTTCTTTTTCTTTTCGGAATTGAAGTAATCACTCTCATCTGGCTTTTCCAATGGCCATAAGAAATTAAAACCAAGGAGCGATCACCATGACAGACGGGTTCAAAATACAATGATCGTCTTTCTTATTGCATTATTTTTGGCTGGTTTATTTTATATCAACCTTTTATTCTAACCGCTTAATTTACTAAGCTCATCCGCCCGGATGTGCTTATTTTTTTGCCTTGCGGCTCAAATCGAATCATCCCGCCCTGCCGCAGGTCGCGGGTGAAACGGCTGACCTCCTTTGATCACGATCAGGTCGATCTGCCCCAACGATCCCAACATTAATGACACTATTAAGTTTCTCCGGGAACGGGAGGGATCCACTTCCTGAGATTTGGCAAAGCAAAGCGCACTGGATGGAACCGAATGAAAAGAACTACTGACAAAAAGACATCCAAGGATCAAATTTCTTGGATGTCTTTTGCTATTCACGGTTCCGTACCTCTGCAAACGGTGCATCATGGTGTCACTCTAAATGTTTACATCTACACGCTGCTTGGCGGCCCATGCGATCACAAAGGTGATGACCTGCGCGACCGGCGTGGCAAGCCAGACACCGGTCAGCTTCAGCATTGGCGGCAGGATCAGAAGCATCAGCAGCGTGCAGACCGGCTCAGCATATACGAGAAGGTAGGAAAGTCCATTCTTTTCCGTTGCGTAGAAGTAAGATGTTGTAATACGGACAAACGCCAGAAACAGCAGCGTTGCGAGAAAAAGTGGGAGATACCGGATGACCCCGGCGTTTGCCTCTGTCGAAGCGCCAAACAGCGTGCCGACTTTTGCTCTTGCAAGATAGACACCGATCGTGCAGACTGCCGTGATCGCAGCAGCGGTCAGATAGGCCAGCTTTCGGACAGCCTGAACGGAAGATCGGTCATCCTTTCCGTAATACTGGCTGATCAGCGGCTGACTGCCGTCGCCTACTCCTTGCAGCAGCAGATAGAGGATCGCGGTAATATAGCCGATACAGCCGTAAACCGCAACTGCCTGCTCATCCCCGTACAGAAGCAGAAAGCGATTTATGAGGAGCATCGTGATGATGGAAGAAAAGGTCAAACCAAAGGGCGAGATCGCGACGATCAGGACATTTTTCCAAAGCCTGCATAGCTCCCCGCAGTTCCGGCAGGCAAAATCCGCTCTTTTTTACAAGGAAGAAAATGACTGCCACGATCATAGTCACGGCCTGTCCGATAATGGTCGCCCATGCAGCGCCGGCCATTCCCCAGCTCAGGGCCCACACGAAAACATAGTCCAAAGCAATATTCGTTGCAAAGCCGAAAGCCATGGCTATCATGGCAACCGTTGCCCCGCCCATATTACGGATAAACGGGACGAATCCGGTTGCCAAAAGCTGAAAAACAGCGCCCAGCGCGATTACCTGGGCATACATGACACAGAGCGTGAGCATATTGCCTCTTGCACCCAGCAGATGAAGAATCGGCTGGGCAAAAGCAAATAGGATCGCCGTCAATAAACCGGCAGTCAGCAGCATCAGCAGCGTTGTTCCGGAAAAGCACTCCTGACGCTTTTGGGTTTCCCCCTGCGCGTTCAGGATCGTAAAGCGAATCGCTCCCGACAGGCCAAGGCCCGTACCGACCGCTCCGATCAGCGCGGAAATCGGATAGCCCAATGTGATGGCGGTCAATCCTGTATCACCGAGGCTTTGCCCGATAAAGAACCCATCGACAATGGTGTAAACCCCCGACAATGCGAATGCGAGGATGGACGGAATGACATAGGAAAAGAATTTCTTGTTCAGTGCGGTGTTCATTTGCCTGTGTCTCCATTTCTTTTTCAAAAACAAGATTGAATAGTGTGATGGCGTCCGTCATCTGCTTCATACGCTCTGCGCCCATACATTTCAACCCGCATACCCCACGAGGGGGCGACAGCAAAAGTACACAAATTCCTTGTGAAGCTTTGCAACAAGGAGGCAATACAAAGACAGGCTTACACAAAATGCTGCTTTCGATAGGCGTCCGCCTGATCCAGCAGTTCGCCGGCACTTTCCAGCAGCGCAGGCGTTACCTGACTGCCGCCGGTGATCCGGGCCAGCTCCGCCTTGCGGGCCTCCCGGTCCAATTGGATGACTCTTGTGAACGTCCGTCCCCCGCTCTCCCCTTTTTCCACGGAAAAATGGGTGTCTGCCATTGCGGCCAGCTGCGGGAGGTGGGTCACGCACAGCACCTGCTTGCGCTGGGCCACCTGAGTCAGCTTCTCCGCCACCTTCTGGGCCGCACGGCCGGAGACGCCGGTGTCCACCTCGTCGAATACCAGCGTGGCAATGGACTCCTGCTCCGCCAGCACGTTTTTCAAGGCCAGCATGATCCGGGCTAACTCGCCGCCGGAGGCGATCTTAGCGATGGGCCGCAGGTCCTCTCCCGCGTTGGCGGACATCAGGAACCGGATCACGTCACAGCCGTCGGCGGCAGGCTCTTTTTCCGTGAATTCGATAGCAAAGCGAACTTTGTTCATGTCCAGATCCCGTAGTTCCGACTGAATTCGCTGCTCCAGCGCTTGGGCAGCCGCTTTCCGTTTTTGGGTCAGTTCCGCGCCGGCGGCACGGACAACAGCCTCCGCCTTCTTCAATTTACCGTTCAGCAGGATTAGGGTATCGTCCGCCGTCTCCATGGCGTCCAGTTCACTGCGGCACTGTTCCAGATAGGCGATCATGTCCTCCACAGTGGCGCCATATTTCTTTTTCAGGCGGTAAAGCTGGTCAGTCCGGGCCTCCGCGGCGTCCAACTCCGCGGGAGAAAAGGCAAATTCTGCCCGTTTATCCCGAATCGTCTCGGCAAGGTCATATACTTCACAGCGAATGGATTCCAACCGTTTGTATAGCTCACCCAACTCATCACTGAGGGTGCGGATGCCCCGAAGGGCCTCCTCTGCCTCCCGGATGGCTGAGACCGCGCCTGCACCGTTGTCATCGCCGCTGAGACAGTAATCGGCCCCGGACAGGGCGGCAATATACTTTCACCGTTGCGCAGCAGCTCCCGCCGGGCATTCAGTTCCTCCTCCTCGCCGGAGACCAGCTCCGCCCGCTCCAGCTCATCGATCTGGAACCGGAGGGAATCCATGCGCCGGGCCTTCTCCGCCTCATTCATCTGTAAGGACCGAATTTGATCCCGGATGGCTGCCATGGCGTCATAGGCGCTGCGGTAGGCAGCCAAGGGGGCCTCCATCCGCCCGAAGCGGTCCAGATATGCGCCATGCTGTTCCTCGTCTAAAAGCTGCTGGCCGTCGTGCTGGCCATGGATGTTCAAAAGCTCTCCGCCGATCTGGCGCAGTTGGGTAACAGTCAGAGGGCGACCATTGGCGCGGCAGACGTTCTTGCCGTCCCCGCCGATCTCCCGCTGCAACAGCAGATTACCGTCCTCGTCAGGTGTGACGCCGTTGTCAGCCAGTCCCGGCAGCGTAGGCGGCACCTGGTGCATCTGCTTGATGTCCCTGGAGATGGTGGCCTGGGTGCTGGTGATCCCCCGCTCCTGGAGACGGACGAGCAGCTGCTCCTGGGTCTCGATATTCTCCTGGCTGATGATCTCCAGGATCATGCTCTGCCGGTCATTTTTCATCTTCAAATCCTCCTGGCAGCATTTTTTGTGCAAAGATCTCACAGAAGCTCCGCTCCGACAGCCGCACCAGCCGCACGGTGTGCTTGGACCGGCGGACCTGGATCTTGTCGTCGGCCTTCAGGGAGAAGGCCCGGCTCTCGTCCACGAACAGATACACCGGCTTGCGGCCGTTGCGCTCCAGCTCGATGGTCAGCGTGTGCTCCGGCGAGAGGACATAGGACGAAAAGCGCATGTTGTGGGTGCAGATGGGACAGACCACCATGGTCTGGGCCACCGGCTCCACCACCGGCCCCCCGGCGGACAGGGAGTAGGCCGTGGACCCGGTGGGCGTGGCCACGATGACGCCGTCTCCCGCGATGTCCGCCAGGTGCCGCCCGTCGGAGGATATCTTCAGATGGATCACATGGGAGATGGGACCCTCCCGGATCACCGCATCGTTCAGGCCCAGATTCGTGTAGATCTGGCGGCCCTCCCGCTGGACGGTCACGTCCAGCATCATCCGCTGTTCCGTCTGGAAGTCCCAGTCCTTCAGCTTCCGCAGGGCCTCCAGCTCCCCGGCCTCCAGCTCCGCGAGAAGCCCAGTCCCCCCATGTTGATGCCCAGCACCGGAATCTTGTGCAGCGCCACCAGCTTGGCGAGATGCAGGATGGTGCCGTCCCCGCCGAAGGTAATCAGCAGGTCGGCGCTTTTCAGCTCCGCCGTCAGGGGCCGGGGTAGGTCCCCATAGGCCCCGTCCTTCTGGTCCTTGAAGGGGGGGCACACCACCGTCTGGAAGCCCATCTGCCGCAGAATGGCGTCTGCCCTGCGGGTGGTCTCCATGCCCCGGTCTCGGTTGGGGTTGGGGCAGAGGATGATCTTTTTCATGGGTTGCCTCCCTCTCCGTGCTCCTTCAGGGTCTGGTGAGACTCGTCCACCAGGGCCTTCAAATCAAATGTGCGCTCCTGCCGGGGACCCTTTTCCAGATATCCCAGGTACTCGATGTTCCCCTCCGGGCCCCGGATGGGGGAATAGGTCAGTCCCAGCACTGTGAAGCCCGCGTCCCCGGCGTGGTCCAGAAAGTGCTCCAGCACCTCCAGGTGGACCGCCGGGTCCCGGACCACGCCCTTCTTCCCCACCTTCTCGCGCCCGGCCTCGAACTGGGGCTTCACCAGGCAGGCGGCGTGGCCGCCGTCCTTCAGCAGGCCGTTCAGGGGCGGCAGGATCAGCTTCAGGGAGATGAAGCTCACGTCCACGGAGGCGAAGTCCAGCGCGTCCGGCACCTGCTCGTGGGTGAGATACCGGGCGTTGGTCCGCTCCAGGCACACCACCCTGGGGTCGCTGCGGAGCTTCCAGGCAAGCTGGCCGTAGCCCACGTCCACGGCGTAGACCTCTCCGCGCCATTTTGCAGCATACAGTCGTGAAGCCGCCGGTGGAGGCGCCGATGTCTCCGCAGATGCAGCCATTCAGCTCAATGGGAAATTCCGCCATGGCTTTTTCCAGCTTCAGACCGCCCCGGCTCACATACTGTCAAAGTTTCCCACGAATTTCGATCTTCGCGTCATTGGGGACCGCCGTTCCGGGCTTGTCCACCCGCTGACCGTTGACGAACACCAGACCGCTCATAATGGTGGCCTGTGCCTTCTGGCGGCTTTCCTGAAGCCCCTGCTCCGTCAGCAGCACATCCAGCCTCGTTTTATTGCTCACAGGACATGGCCTCCTTTACCGTTTTTACCACACCGGCAGCGTCAAGGCCGAACCGATGCCGCAGTTGATCCACTGGGGCACGGTCCGGGGCCGGCAGGAAGATTTTGCAAGATTGATGAGACCAGCTTCTGCCCGGCGCCTGGCCTTCCATGGCCGCAGCCAGCTGCTGGCCCACGCTGCCGCGCCGAAAACAGTCCTCCAAAATGCCAGGACAGTTTCGGCGCCCTCCAGCCGGAGGATCGCCGCCGTGTCATACTCCAGGGGCGATGCGGTTGAGCTTCACCACGCGGGTGGAGATCCCGGATCGTTCCAGCTCCTCCGCGGCGGACAGGGCCTGCTCCACCAGCGTTCCGTAAGTGATCAGGACTGCCTGACGGCCATCCTTCTCCCGTACTGTGACCCTGGTGCTGACCGGTCCTCCGTTAAAAACGCCCTCTCCCCCTCGGGGATACCGGACCGCCACCGGCCCGTCGATCTCAAACAATGCCTGATGAAGCATCCGCCGCAGTTCCGCAAAGCTGGCGGGGCACAGCACCGTAAACCCCGGAATACTGGTGAGATAGGAAACATCCAGACAGCCGTGGTGGGTCTCGCCGTCAGCGCCCACCAGACCGGCCCGGTCCACGCCCAGGACCACATGGAGCCGCTGCAGAGCCACATCGTGGATCAGCATATCGTAGCCCCGCTGCAGGAACGAGGAGTACACGGCAAACACCGGGAGCATCCCCTGCTTGGCCAGGCCCGCGGCCATGGCGACGCCGTGCCCCTCCGCAATGGCCACATCGAAGAACCGGTCCGGGTAACTCTGCTCGCAAAGGGGGCCAGGCCGGTGCCGTCCGCCATGGCGGCGGTGATAGCACAGATGCGGCCGTCCTCCGCGGCGCAGGCGGCCAGCGTCCTGCCGAACACGGCAGAGAAGTCGTCTCCCCCGCTCTTCTTCACAAGGCCCGTCTCCGGATCGAATGGCCCCACGCCGTGGAACTTGTCCGGGTTCTGCTCCGCGAAGGAGTAGCCCCTGCCCTTCACGGTCTTCACGTGGACCACCACCGGGCGTGAGCTCCCGGGCCCACGTCAGCACGTCGCACAGCCGGGGTCCAGGTCGTGGCCGTCGATGGGTCCCAGGTAGGTGAAGCCCATGTCCTCAAACAGGGTGCTGCCGGGCCACAGGGCCTTTTTCAGACGTCTTCACCTTGTGGTTGAACCGGTACAGCGGGTTCTCCATGGGGTGCTGTCCGAACAGGCCCCGGTACCACTTCTTGAAATGGTAGTAGGCGGGCTTGGAGCGGATCTGGCTCAGATGGCTGTCCACCGCCCCCACGTTGGGGTTGATGGACATGCCGTTGTCGTTGAGAAGGACGATCAGGGGCTCGCCGGAGGCACCGGCGTTGTTGAGGCCCTCATAGGCCAGTCCCCCGGTCAGGGCGCCGTCCCCGATCAGCGCCAGAACACTGTAATCCAAGTGCTGTAAAGTTCTTGCTCTTGCCATCCCAAGGGCCACGGAGACGGAGTTGGAGGCATGTCCGGCGATGAAGGCGTCGTGTTCGCTCTCCCGGGGCTTGGGGAAGCCGGAGAGGCCGTCCAGCTGCCGCAGTGTGGAAAACAGTGCCTGACGGCCGGTGAGGGCCTTGTGGACGTAGGCCTGATGCCCCACGTCGAACACCAGCCGGTCCTTCGATGTGTCGAAGACCCGGTGGATGGCCACCGTCAGCTCCACCGCTCCCAGGTTGGAGGCCAGATGGCCGCCGGTTTTGGACACATGCTCCACCAAGAACTGTCGCAGCTCCCGGCACAGGGGCTCCAGCTGTTCCCGGTCCAGGGCCTTCACGTCCGCCGGGGTATGGATATTCTCTAAGATCAAATGACCCAGCCTCCTCTCAGCGGTGGAACAGGTGCAGAAACCTTCCCACCCAGTAGACCACGCTGGTGCTTTTGTTCAGGGCCACCGTCTTGCCCAGGGCCTTGCCGCCGATGGTGAGGCCGGACACCAGGGCCGTCACCGCCACGCTCAGCAGCACGCTCTCCGGCAGGGCAAAGGCCGTCTGGAGCCGCACCACGATCACGGCAGTGGTGGTCCCGCTGACGATGCCGCAGATGTCCCCCACCACGTCGTTGCAGACGCTGGACACCCGCCCGGCGTTCCGCAGCAGGACCAGCGCCTCCTTGGCGCCGGGCTCCTTGTGGGCGGCCATGGAGTGAAAGGGCCTGGGGTCCGCCGCCGTGACCGCCACGCCGATGATGTCGAACAGGATGCCCAGGCCGATAAACACCGCCAGCACCAGCGCGGCAGCCGCCGCGCCCGCGCCGCTGAGACTGGTCTCCGACGCAAGGCTCAATGCCGCAGACAGGACGATGGCAAGAAAAAAGACCTGCACGGCCCACCGGTAGGGGCCCGGCCTCTCCCGCTCCCGTCCGCGCTTTCGCTTTGGGGTATCGCTCAAAAAAAGTCCCTCCACTTGGGAATGAATTCCAGTTGGCTAAGTCGGCGGCGGCGGAAAAGGTAAATCTTACGGCTTAGGTACGGGTAGGATTTCCCCACAGCACACCTCTCGTTGCCGATCAGGCGGTTTCCCGTTCGGTGCCGCGGCACAGTGTCGCCAGCCATGCCACCCGATCGCCACTTAGTCCGCACTGCAATCCCTTTTCAGCCCGGTCAGGACAGCCTAGGTGATTTCCACCCCAGTCGATCCGTCCCTTTAGCCTCTTTTGCAAACCGGGTTTCAGGGGGCGATCAAACGGGCCCTCTGGCCAGAGGGCCCCGCCTGTTGTTCCCCCATCCACCCGCCTCACGCAAGGCAGGCTACGTCTGCACACAGCGTTACGGCCCCGCAGGGCCGATGCACCGCGCTGCAGGTTCATCAGCTGCTTCGTACGCGGCCCGGAATACCACACTGGGAGTACGTCCGCGCACAAGAACAGGTCTCCACGGAAACAGGGTCGGGGTATCCATGCCATTGGAAAGCGCCCTGAGTCCGCAAGCGCAGGCAAAGCCAGGCTTCCCCCCAGCACCCACCCGAAACTGGGCGTATCAAGCAGGCACCAGAGGTTTCATCGGTGTGCCCTTCAGAGGATTTTTAGCCCCTCCTTCGGAGACGGATGATCTGACTAGAATACTGCGCCGCCGCTTAGCGCCATACAGTATATCACAAATCTAATAAATATACAACATATTCCGTATATGCGTCCGTAAATTTTTTGTGACCGGCCGGGCTGTCCTCCCGATGCGGACAGTCCCCGGCGCCGGACAGAAAAGGGGCCGCCGGACGGCGGCCCCGCTCTTCACTTGTTCCGCTCCGCCAGGGAGTCCGCCAGGGCGGCTAGGAAGCCGTCCGTGTCCCAGTCCGCCACCGCGGCCTTGGCCGCCTCCGTATGGGCGCGGACCGCCCGGCCGCAGCCCTCCAGCCCCAGCAGGTCCATGAAGGTGACCTTCCCCTCCTCTTTGTCGGAGCCGATGGGCTTGCCGAACTCCGCCGCGTCGCCGCACACGTCCAGCATGTCGTCCCGGATCTGGAAGGCCAGCCCCAGCTCCTGGGCGTACGTTTCGGCGGCGGCCATCAGCCCGCCGCTTCCGCCCGCCGCGGCCACGCCCAGGCGGCAGGCCCCGGCGATCATGGCCCCGGTCTTGAGCCGGTGGACCTCCGTCACCTCCGCCTCGGTCTTCGGGGCGTGGAGGGTGTCCAGCACCTGGCCCGCCACCATGCCGTCCGCGCCGGAGACCTCCGCCAGGATGCGGCCGCAGGCGGCCCGGTGGCTCTCGTCCAGCCCCGGCGCCGTCAGGATCAGGCGGTAGGCCTCCGGCTGGAGGGCGTCCCCCGCCAGCACGGCCAGCGTCTCGCCGTAGACCTTGTGGTTGGTGGGCTTGCCCCGGCGCAGGTCGTCGTTGTCCATGCAGGGCAGGTCATCGTGGATCAGGGAGTAGGTGTGGACCAGCTCCAGGGCGCAGGCCATGGGCAGGGCCGTCTTCCAGTCCGCAAGGCCCGCCAGCCGGGCAAACTCCAGGGTCAGCACCGGCCGGATGCGCTTGCCCCCCGCCAGCAGGCTGTATCGCATGGACTCATACAGGTCCCGCCAGTCCGGACTCCCGGCAAAGAGGGTCTCCAGATACGACTCCACCGCCGTGCGGTAGGTCTCATACCGGGTCTGAAACACCTGTTCGCTCATCCCTGCTCCTCCTCTCCGAAGGGCAGCTCCACCGGCGCGCCGTCAGGCCCTTCATCAGCTTGACCACCTTCTGCTCCGCCGCGTCCAGCTCCTGGGAGCAGGCGGCGATCAGCTTCGTCCCCTCCTCAAACAACGCCAGAGAGTCCGCCAGGGGGGCATCCCCCTTCTCCAGTGCCGCCACAATCTCCTCCAGCCGGGCGATCTCCTGCTCGAACGTCTGTTTCTTCGCGCTCATGGCTGTTCCTCCTTCGTATAGGGCTTGTCCACCACGGCGGTGAAGCCGCCCTCTCCCAACGTGACGGACACCCGGCTGCCCGGCGCCGTCTCCCGCCAGCTTTTCAAGATCTTCCCTTGTTCATCCCGGGCCACGGCGTAGCCCCGGCCCAGCACCGCCAGGGGGCTCATGGCGTCCAGCGACGCCGCCAGGGCCGCGAATTTCTGCCGGTGCCGCCCCAGCACCGCGCCGGTCACGTCCCCCAGCCGCTGCTGTAAGTGGTCCAGGTCCAGCCGCTTGTCCTGGACGTAGGCCATTCCGTCCGTCATCACCCGCTTGGCCGCCAGGGCGGTGAGCCGCTGCCGGGCGGTCTCCAGCCGCGCCGTCTCGCTTCTCGCCATCCGCTCCCCTGCGCCCCGGAGCCACCGCAGCAGCTCCACCTGGTCCGGCACGGCGATCTCCGCCGCGTTGGAGGGGGTGGACGCCCGCGCATCCGCCACAAAGTCGGCGATGGTCACGTCCGGCTCGTGGCCCACGGCGGAGATGATGGGCGTCTCACAGTCGTAGATGGCCCGGGCCACCCGCTCGTCGTTGAAGGCCCACAGGTCCTCCATAGAGCCGCCGCCCCGGCCGGTGATGATGACGTCCCCGATCTTCCACCTGCGCTGCCGGGCATCAGACATGCAAATACCGCCGTGATGACCAGCGTGTAGAACGACCCGCAGCCACAGGGCCAGCGCCGCTGTACCGGAGAGCGCCGCTGAACGCCTACATATCCGGAGATCAGTCCGTAAGCAGTTGACGGCGCAGTAGGCGGCAGTCTCCAGCCCGTGCGGCCCTGCCCCGCAGACAGGGGCGCCGCGGCAGCCAGAACGCCGCCCTTATTCAGAATATGGAGAATGACCACCATCCACATGGCGGTCATCCGAGCAGGTCGATCCCCCGGTTGCGCTGTTCCATGGCGTGTGAAAAAAGCAAAACGGAGGCGGTCTGTGCCGCTCCGCTCTGCCGGTTCCGCTGGAGATGCTTACTGGGAGATCTCTTCCCGGCGCGAAGCTGCCCAGAATTCCGTTGATAAACTTCACCGTCTCCGGCGTCTCATACTTCTTGGCGATCTCCACCGCCTCGTTGATGGAGGCGCCGTGGGGGATGTCCGGCATGTACAAAATCTCATACATGGCCACCCGCATGATGGCGGAGGCCACCAGAGGAATGCGGGAGAACTTCCAGTTCTTAGCATACTTGGCGATATAGCCGTCCAGCTCGGCGGCGTGTTCATTCACACCGGTCACCAGGCGGGTGATATACGCCACCTGCTTGGCGTTGGGCGTCTTCTGATACAGCGGAGTCCTCCTCCGCCAGCTCGGCAAACGCCTCGCTGGTCAGCCGCTCCTGCAGCAGCTCTTCCACGGTTTTATCCGTGAAGCTCAATTCGTAGGAAAGATGCGCGGCAATTTCCCGTGCGGTATTCCGTGTCATAGCTTCTCTCGTCCTTTTCTCTCTTGTTGAGTCTGGCAATCAGGCCAGGGTCACGCCGCCCACATGGATGTTCACCGTTTCCACGGTGCAGCCGGTCATATCGCTGACCGCAGAGGCCACAGCCTTCTGGGCATTCTCTGCCACCTCGGGGATAGCGTGGCCGTAGGCCACCGTCAGGTAGATATCCAGCACCAGACCGGTCTCGGTCATTTCGATCTTTACACCCTTGGCGTTCTTCTGAGCACCCTTCTTATTGGTCACCAGATCCGCAACGCTGGTACCCAGATTTCCCATCATACCGGAAACGCCTTCCACCTCCCGGACGGCGCCCACCGCGATGGCGGCGATGACCTCCTCAGAAATGTGGATGCTTCCCTGCTCGTCGGAAAGCGTCATATAACCCTTATTTTCAGCCATTGTGATTCTCCTTTTTGTATCTTGGCGGCGAACTTCATTTCTAATGTGTTATTTTACCATGCAATTCCGAAAATTACAACAGCTAATTTGACGCCATGATCCGAATGGCGCTGGCGGCATAGCCGGTCTCAGTCATGGCGATGTCCGTGATCTTGGCTACATCCGTGGAATTCAGCGTTCCGTCCGCCGTGGATACAACGATGCTCAGGGAATCATCCCCCATAAAGGCCACGCAGTCGGTGTACCCCTTGGCCGTCACCAGATTTTCGATCTGGGCTTCCTTCAGCGTGTAGGACGCCAGCACCTGAATACTCTCCGACGCCTGATTTGCCACCTCTTTGTCCGCGTCCTCCTGCTTGGCGGCATCCTCAAGGAGAGAAATGGCGCTGTCCCGCGCCTGCTGGCGGGTCAGCCGGGCGGAGGCGAAGTAGTCGTCCCCCTCGTAGACGGTGTCCTCCGCCAGCTCTGTTCCCTCCTGACCGGAGACCAGCGTGGCCTCTCCCAGAATTTTCGTTCCTGTCTCCTCTGCCTGCTGGAGGGCCTCCTGCGTGGAGTATTTCCAGTTCAGGGCCACTGCTGCGCACACCAGCAGCACCATCGTGGCCACCACAATGTTCCGCTTGGTATTTCCGCTCATAGGTCCTTTCCTCCTCCAGATAATCACTGACATTTTGCCACGGTGACGCGGTCGCTGGACAGTCCGGTCAAGGCGGACACCGCCTCGGTGACTGCCAGCTTCACGTCGGCCCGGTCGCCCCCCTGACAGACCACCAGCGCCCCCCGATAGGTGGGATACGCCGTCCGGGTCACAACGGTCTCCTCCCGGTCCCCGCCGTCCAGCAGGACCGGCTCCGAGGTCCGGGAATAGTCCGCCGGCGCCGCCGCACTGCCGCTGTACCGCAGCTCCGTATTCTGGGCCAACTGCCGTTCTCCGTCGGTATCCACCGTCAACAGCACCCGCACGGTCCCTACGCCCTGTATCTGCCCCAAAATTTCCTCCAAGTCCTTTCGCAGCGTCTCCGCGGCTGTATAGGCCGGTGGCGCTTCGCTCTGACCAGTCTGTGCCGTGTGCCCGCTCCCACCGGGCCATAACAGCAGCCCAGCGCCGATCAGCAAGATCAGTGCCGCGTATTTGTATCGGTCCCATAGCTTCCGCACTCCTTCAGTTTTCATTCCACACCTGTCTTTCCGCCGGGACGCCCAGCTCCGTTTCCAGCCACCGGGACAGCACTTCGGACCTCGGTCCCGTCAGTTCCACAGAAACGGGGACGGGAACGCCGCTGCCGTCCGGCTCCACGGTGACTTGCACCCGGAGCGTCAGGCCCATATCAGCCGCCTTGTCCGATATATATGATTCCAGTTCGGCTTCTATGAGTCCCACCAGCTCTTTCTGTCCCTCTTGCTCCAATTCTGCCTGCCGCTGCTCCACCGTCTGCCGGTAGGCGTCCAGATTCAGAGAGACGGCGGACAGATCCACACTCCCAAGGGGCCGCAAAAGCACGGCCAGCAGGAGCAGTCCCCCCACAAAGGAGGCGATCTCCCGGAGACTGCCCTTGGGCGTCAGCGTCTGCACCACGGACAGCAGCAGCGTCACGGACACTACAGCTGTCAGCCACGCCCGGGCCGCCGCCATCATGATGTCACCACAGCTGCGGAGGCCAGAATGGACACCAGCAGCACCAGCGCGCAGCTTCCCACCATGCCCAGAATCAGACCGAAGGCACCGCCAAGGCCGCCGATCAGTCCGCACAGCTCCGTATCTCCGATGACGGAGGCCAAAAAAGCCGTCAGCTTGTAGAGAAGGTACTGGATCCCCAGCTGCAAAAAGGGATAGGCACACAGGGCCAGCACCCCCAGCAGGCCAAACACGCCGATAGCCCCCTTCAAAAGCCCCGCCCCGGCCAGCACGGTTTCCGATGCCTCCGCGATGATGCCCCCCACCACGGGGATCATGCCGGAAATGGCGGTTTTCGTTACCCGCACTCTGGCGCTGTCCACCGTTCCTGCGAAAATGCCGCCTACAGTGAGGTAGAGGGTAAAGGCCAGCAGTGCGGCGGTCAGCAGCTTGGTGCAGACGGTTTTCAGCAGCTCCGCCACCGCCGTCAATCGCTTGTCCGCAAGGCAGCAGCCAGCCGCCAGCGCCCCGGCGTAGAGATAGACCATGGGCATCAGCAGTCCGTGGATCAGCCCCAGCAGCAGGTCCGCAAAAACACCGTGGCGATCTGCCGCAGCGTCGCGCCTACGGCCCCGCCGGAGATGGCGGAAACGGCGGCCAGCGTGGGAAGGAGCGCCTTGGAAAAGGTGTTCATCTGTTCCATGACCGCAGTCCCCGCCCCCATCAGGCTGTCCAGACTGCCTGCCGTCAGAGCGGTGACGGCCAGCCCACCCGCCATAGGCAGAAACCGGCTCTCGTCTCCCACACCCTTTTGAAAGCCGCTGACCAATCCGCACAGCACCGCCACCAGCAGCACTGATACCGCCCCACGGGTCTGACGCCGCAAAACGGTGTTCACGTCTTTTCGGAGGTGGTTCCAGATGGCGCAAAGCCCCTCCGGAAAGCTGTTCACGTCCCAGTGGTCCACATCCTTCAAAAGCTGACCGGCCTCTCTGGGCAGCGCCCGCTCCACCTCCGGCGGCAGCTCCGCACTCCGGACCGGGAGCGTCAGCAGCAGGAGGGCCAGTCCCAAAAAGCAGCAGGTTTTCAAGTGTTTCATCATCTCAGCTCCGTTATCAGCTCCAGCACCGCCCGCAGCAGGGGCAGCGCCGTCAAAAGGGCACAGACCGTCCCGGCAAATTCCAGTGCGGCGGCCAGTGCGCTTTCCCCGGCATCCCGGCACAGTCCGCCGCCCACTTTCACCACAAGGGCGATGCCCACCGTCTTATAGAGGGGCGTCAGCAGCGTCCGGGAGACACCGCTCTGCTCTGCCAGCCGTTCCAGAAACCGCAGTAATTCCGTCAGTGGCTCCGCTAAGGCCAGCAAAACCGCCGCTGCCGCTGCCAATGCCAGCAAAAGCGTGATCTCCGGGTTGCTCCGGCGGAGGACAAGTCCCAGCAGGGCCGCGATCACGCAGAGCGCCGCCGCCTGGGTCACCAGCGCCATCTCAGAGATCAAACAGGGTCTTGATGAGCTGGAACAGTCCGCTGATCTCCTGCACCAAGATCATCATGACCACCACAAGACCCGCCAAGGTGGTCATCATGGCCTGCTCCTCCCGGCCTGAGCGAACCAGAAGCTGGTTCAGCACCGCGACCAAGATCCCCACAGCGGCAATTTTGAAAATCAGATCTACATCCATCGTTCCTTCCTCAAATCAGTAAGATCACCAGCAGCGCGGCGGTGGAAAAGCAAAGGGCCGCCGTGCGTTTTTCCTCCTCCGGGCGCTGTTTTTCCAGTTGTGACAGGCTGTTTTGCAGCTCTTTTCTTGCAAGCAATATACCTTTACAGGCGCTCGTTTCATCGCCTTGCAAGGTATTGACCAGTTCAGACAAGGCCCGCTTGTCCGTTTCCGACACTGGAAGGCAGGAGACTGTCTGACACCAGACGATTTCCGGGGACCTCCCCGCTGCCAACGCCGCCGCACTTCTCTCGAACAGCTGGGAAACCTCATGGCAGCGGCCCCGCGCCGCCTGTCGGAACAGCGGCAGCAGCGGCGTCCGGTTCAGCCGGATAGACGTTTCCATGTAGTCTAACGCCGCCGCCAATTCCGCCAAGACCTGCCGCCGGCGCCGTTGCTCCTGATGCTGAAGCCACCAGACGCTCCCTCCCGCGAACAACACGCACAGACTGCCCACCAGTTTTATCACGGCAGATTCTCCACGGCGTACAGCCGCCCCTCCGGACCTGTTCGGATCAGCACCGCCTGACGGAACACCCGCCCGGCCAGCAGTTCCTGATACAAGGGCTTGGCCTGTAACTCCTCCACGTTGGCGGCGTGGATGGTGGCCAGCAGCGCCACGCCGCAGCCCGCCGCCTGCGAGATGGCTCGCAGATCCTCCCGGACGGTGATCTCGTCCACGGCGATGACCTGGGGGTTCATGGCCCGCAGGGCCATGGGGATCGCCAGTGCCTTGGGACAGCCGCTGAGAACGTCCGTCCGGGGGCCTACATCCATCTGAGGCTGGCCCCGAACATGACGGCGATCTCCTCCCGCTCGTCGATGAGGGTGATCCGCTGGGGCGGGACGCCCTCCCCTTGGGAAAGTTGCCGCACCAGATCCCGCAGCAGCGTGGTCTTGCCGCCTCCCGGTGGGGACATGTGGATGTGGAGCCGGTCAATTTCAATCGGGGCTTCTACACCGTGGATATGCGCTTTTTCTACAACGTGACCCTGCAAGCCTATACCAGCTGCCCCGCGCCGGTGACGGTGGAGGGCCTGTGCGTCTTTGACAAGCGGGCCATTCTGTTCGGCAGCGAGGGGAGCGCCAAGATCTTCTCCTCCGAGATCCGCTCCGGAGAGCCGGATATCCCCATGCTGCGCCGGTCCAATTTACCCGAGGCGGTTGTGGAGGCGGTGGACCCCATCGTTCTGGACGCCCGGCTCGTGGAGCGGCTGCAGGACGGGACTGCGACTGCGACCTGTGTGAGGTGCCCCCGGCCATCAGCCAGTGCTTCGGCGGGGAGCTTTGCGGCGGGGAGACGAAGGCCGCCGGATCTACATTACTCTGGGGCAGTTCTCCATCGTGCGTCTGGGCGGGATACCCAGCTTCTGGTGCCGGTGTACGACTACTGCATGCCGGAGAAGGAGTGCTCCTGCGGCAGCACCGACGATCCTTGCAGCCTGTTCCGCAACATCAATTTCCCTGTGGGCGAATTTTTCCCGCCCAACACCGTGGCCCTCCCGGAGGATTACGAGGAGGCCAAGAACTTCTGCGCCTGCTGTCATAAATAAGGAAAAGCCCGGAGACACATTCGTGTCTCCGGGCTTGTTTGAGTTCAGATCCTATGTTTCCGGTCCGCGCGTCTCCAATGGATGGGAACACTCTGCCCGTTCCGGCAAAGGAGGCCGTCTCCCTCTCCGGTGGTGCGGACCTTCAGACGGCCCTCCTTATCCCCGGAGATCACGGAGATGTTCGTCTCCAAAAGCAGCAGATTCACGGCGCTCACTTGCTCGCCGGTGTTGCCATCCACATAGGGGGCCTGATACTGGCTCACCAGATACCTGCCGGTGGCGGCATCGTAGTCGAACAGGCCGGTCTTATAGCTGGTGTAGGCCAGCTTGACGTGCTCCGCCGTCGCGCCGCCGGTCAGCGGCTCGTCGGTAAAGGTCTGGGAATAGGTATATCCGTCCCCATGGGTCTTGGCGTACTTGCTGCCGTCCCAGAAGCTCTGGATCTTCTCGCCGGAGGTCACCAGCGTGTGCTCGTAGTCCATGGTCTTTCTGCGCTCCTGATCCCGCCAGAACACGGCGCTCTGGCTGGCACTGCCATTGACGCCATCGATATTGTTCACCTTCCAGCTTTTCAGATCCTGATACGCCTCCGGGCTGCCCCCGGCATGAACGTACAGGGCGTCATGGCCCAGCGCCAGTTCGATGTAATAGGGGCGGGAGGAGCGGATGCTGCCAAGGGTACCGATTCCGTCCAAGGTCTGGTAGACTGCCAGCATCCGGGTGATGCCGCCCTCGGCGGGGACCTCATAGATGATGTCGGCCTGAGCGTTGCCAAGCTGCGGCTGGGCCTTTTTCAGATTGTTCAGCATCACAGCCACCGGACGGTTCCGTTCATATTCCGGCTCCATGGGAAGTCCTGTCAACGGATTCATTCCCGCCGGTACGGCAGGCTCCGGTTCCGCTTCCGGTTCCGGCGTCACAATGGGTTCCTCTGCCGCAGGAGGCTCCGGATCAGGGACCGGTTCCTCCTTTTTGCCACAGCCTGTCAGGACCAGAAGAAACGCCAGCGCCAGCGCCCATGCTTTCTTTTTCAAGGTATCCCGCCCTTTCATGTTATGTTAACTTCATCATACCAAGGCGTGATAGAACCGTCAAGGGAAATTTCGCCGGGCTTCGACAAATTTCCGGCTGTACAATCATGCCCGTCTGGGGTATACTGAAATGAAAGAACGATTCACATACAAAGGAGAGCTTCCATGACCGCACGCGGATTTATTCAGGACAAGCTGGAGATCAAGTTCCTTATTTTATATCTGGCCGCCCGGGTCATTGAACCGGTGCCCTTCGACACGCTGCTGGATCTGACCCTCTGCGACGATGCCGTTGACTACTTCGATTTTTCCGAGTGTCTGGCGGATCTGGTAAAAACAGAACACCTGACTCTGGACGAGGAGAGCGGCCTCTATGCCATTACGGAAAAGGGCCGGCGCAACAGTGAGATCTGCGAGACCAGCCTTCCCTACTCCGTCCGACTGCGGTGCGACAAAAATCTGAATGCCTGCAACCGGGCTCTGCGGCGGAAGAATCAGGTGAAAAGCTCCACGGAACCGCGCCCCAACGGCACCTTCACCGTTTCCCTGTCTCTGGATGACGATATGGGCAGCGTGATGGACCTGAAGCTCATGGTGCCGAGAGAGGACATGGGAAAGATCCTGGCCGCCCGGTTCCGGCAGGCCCCGGAGAAGCTGTACAGTGAGATCATCGACCTCCTGCTCAACACCCCCACGCCGGAGGACGAAGAGGAGTCTTAACGAAGAATATCCATAGCGAAAGACGCCGCGTATTTTGCGCGGCGTTTCAGCGTGTCGAAAAAGTCTTTTCGCCCCGCTGAACAAGTTTTCAGAACCTTATAAAAGTTCTGAAAACTTAGAATTTCAATGGCGCAGGACACCCTTCTTAGGTTTCCCGCACACACCCTTCCTTACCGTCGCGGAGAATTTACCGTTCTATCGACAGTCTTGTTTTTTATGGCGTCGGTCATGAAAAAGCGACCGCCTGTCTTCTGCACAGCTTTTGCAAGGCATTACCCACGCTTATAATGTCTGCTCTTTAACCAAAAAGGTATTACTTTTCAAGATGAATTTGATGACTATTTGGCGTTGCCATTTTTCGGTTTTTTCGGTATGATATGGGTGACGGGTTTCTTTGTCCTATGTGGAAATCCGCCGAAAAAAAGGATTTAATTTGAGGAGGATTTATTGAAATGAAGAAGTTTCTTGCGCTGCTCCTGAGTCTCTCTATGGTCCTCGCCCTTTCCGCCTGCGGCGGCACTAAGAGCGACGATGACAATGCCAAAGGCGACGAGACCAAGACCGATGCTCCCGCCGAGACCGCTACCGACTTTAAGGTCGGCTTCATCATGCTCCATGATGAGAACTCCACCTATGACCTGAACTTCATCAACGCCGCTAAGGAAGCCTGCGAAAAGCTGGGCGTGGAGTACAAGATCATCACCAACGTTCCCGAGGGCCAGGAGTGCTATGACAAGGCTGCTGAGCTGGCCGATGACGGCTGCAACATCATCTTCGCCGACTCCTTCGGCCATGAGGACTACATGATCCAGGCTGCCAAGGACTTCCCCAACGTGCAGTTCTGCCACTCCACCGGCACCAAGGCCCACACCGAGGGCCTGAGCAATTACCACAACGCCTTCGCCTCCATCTATGAGGGCCGTTACCTGGCTGGCGTTGCCGCCGGTATGAAGCTCAATGACATGATCGCCAACGGTTACATCACCGAGGATCAGGCCAAGATGGGCTATGTAGGCGCTTTCACCTATGCCGAGGTTATCTCCGGCTATACCTCCTTCTATCTGGGTGCCAAGTCCGTGTGCCCCTCTGTCACCATGGACGTGACCTTCACCGGTTCCTGGTATGACGAGACCGCTGAGAAGGAAGGCGCCAACAAGCTGATCGCCAACGGCTGCGTCCTCATCAGCCAGCACGCTGACTCCATGGGCGCTCCCACTGCCTGCGAGACCGCCGGCGTTCCCAACGTCTCCTACAACGGCTCCACCCAGGCTGCCTGCCCCAACACTTTCATCGTTTCCTCCCGGATCGACTGGGCTCCCTACTATGAGTATGCCATCACCGCTGCTATGAACGGCGAGGCCATCGACGCCGACTGGACCGGCACTCTGGCTACCGGTTCCGTGGTGCTCACCGATGTCAACACCACTGCTGCCGCTGAGGGCACTCAGGAGGCCATCGACGCTGTGAAGGCCGAACTGGAGAACGGCACCCGTCACGTCTTTGACTGCTCCACCTTCACCGTGAAGGGTGAGACTCTGACCTCCTCCAAGGCTGACGTGGACACCGATCCCAACTACACCCCCGACACCGAGGCCATCGTGGACGGCTACTTCGCTGAGTCCACTTTCCGTTCCGCTCCCTATTTCGATCTGCAGATCGACGGCATCAACCTGCTGGATACCAACTTCGGCGGCTAATCGCTTCTCGATCCCAAACAGCCGGACTGCCTCAGGCAGTCCGGCTTTCCTTTTCCACGGTTCCGGTTTTCCCGGATTTTTTCCCGTCAGGCCTGTACTTTGAATTTACAAGCCGCCGGGTGTATGCTATAATTATCCATATCGAACGATCCGGCGCGGGACTGTGCTTACTCCCCCGCCGCTGAAGAAAGGGTGACTGCCTTGGCTCCTGCGTGTGCGGTAAAAATGGAAAACGTAACGAAGCGGTTCGGCAAGGTCGTGGCGAACAACGCCATCAATCTGGAACTGCGCGAAGGCGAGATCCTGTCTCTGCTGGGTGAAAACGGCAGCGGCAAGACCACGCTGATGAATATGCTTTCCGGCATCTACTTTCCCGATGAGGGACAGATCTATATTCACGGCAAGCCTGTGACCATCGCCTCCCCCAAGGACGCATTCAACTATGGCATCGGCATGATCCATCAGCATTTCAAGCTGGTGGATGTGTTCACCGCCACGGAGAACATCGTTCTGGGTCTGGAGGGCAAGCTGGACTTGGCCGAGGCCGGCAAGAAAGTCAAGGAGATCTGCGATAAGTACGGCTTTGACATCGACCCCAATCAGAAGATCTACGATATGTCCGTTTCCCAGAAGCAGACGGTGGAGATCGTCAAGGTACTGTTCCGGGGCGCGGATATTCTGATTCTGGACGAGCCTACCGCCGTCCTGACGCCGCAAGAGACGGACAAGCTGTTCCAGATCATGCGGAACATGAAGGCGGACGGCAAGTCGCTCATCATCATCACCCACAAGCTCCACGAGGTGCTCGACGTCTCCGACCGCGTCGCGGTTCTGAGAAAGGGCGAGTACATCGGTGACGTTCTCACGAAGGACGCGGACCAGCAGTCCCTGACGGATATGATGGTGGGCCACAGCGTCAGCCTGAACATCGACCGGCCTGACCCGGTGAACGTAACGCCCCGTCTGGTGCTGGACGGCTTGACGGTGTTCGATGAGCTGGGCGTCAAGCGTCTGGATAATGTGAGCTTTACCGTCAACGCCGGTGAGGTGCTGGGCGTGGCCGGCGTGGCCGGCAGCGGCCAGCGGGAGCTTCTGGAATCCATTGCGGGCCTCTACCCCATCGCCTCCGGCAGCGTGACCTATTACGATCCCGCCGACGGCAAAACGAAAAATCTGGTGGGCATGGACCCCATGGACATCCGCAAGAGCGGCATTGCCATGTCCTTTGTCCCGGAGGACCGGCTGGGCATGGGTCTGGTCGGCTCCATGGGCATGACCGGCAACATGATGCTCCGCTCCTGGCGGAAGGGTCACGGTGTTTTCCTGAACCGGAAGGACCCGGAGGATCTGGCCCAGCGCATCTGGCAGGAGCTGGAGGTTGTGACCCCCAGCACCAGCTTCCCGGTGCGCCGGATGTCCGGCGGCAACGTTCAGAAGGTGCTGGTGGGCCGTGAGATCGCGCAGGCCCCCGCCGTTCTGATGACGGCCTACGCCGTCCGCGGTCTGGATATCAACACATCCTACACCATTTACAACCTGCTGACGGAGCAGAAAATGAAGGGTATCGCCGTGATGTATGTGGGTGAGGATCTGGACGTGCTGCTGGAGTTGTGCGACCGGATCGTGGTCCTCTGCGGCGGTCAGGTGTCCGGCGTGGTGGACGCCCGCACTGCCGACAAGCGGCAGATCGGTGCGCTGATGACCCGCATGGAGGGAGGCAAGACAGATGAATAAAAAGCAATCTCTGTTCCACATCGCCAAGCGGGACACCCTGCCCTGGTACAAGAGCTTCGCCATCCGGGGCTGTGCCATTCTGCTGGCTCTGGTGGTCTGCGCGGTGGTCACTATGCTGCTGACCGGCGAAAACCCTGTCAATATTTTTGCCACGATCTTCAAAGGCGCCTTCGGCTCCGCCCGAAAGTCCTGGGTCACCTTCCAGAATCTGGCGGTCCTGCTGGGTATTTCTCTGGCGGTGACGCCCGCCTTCAAAATGCGCTTTTTGGAACATCGGCGCCGAGGGTCAGGTGCTCATTGGCTGTCTGGCTACGGCTGCCTGCATGATCTGCTTGGCTGACAAGCTCCCCAACGCAATGCTGATTCTGGTCTCTCTGGCCGCGGCACTGGCTGCGGGCGCTCTCTGGGGCTTCCTCCCCGCCTTCTTCAAGGCCAAATGGAACACCAATGAAACGCTGTTCACCCTGATGATGAACTATATCGCCACCCAGCTTGCAGCCTTCTTCATCATCGTGTGGGAGGTCCCCAAGGGTGCCGGTAAGATCGGCATCATCAATCAGGGCACGGAGGCTGGCTGGCTGCCGGTGGTCGGCGGTCAGAAATACCTGCTGGTGATCCTTGTGGTGGCAGTGCTCACCGTGTTCATGTACATCTATCTCAATTACAGCAAGCACGGCTATGAGATTGCTGTGGTAGGCGAAAGCCAGCGGACCGCCAGCTATGCAGGCATCAAAGTGGAGCGGGTCATCGTCCGCACCATGGTGCTCTCCGGCGCGGTATGCGGCCTCATGGGTCTGCTGCTTACTGCCGGTACGGACCACACCCTCACCACCACTATCGTGGGCGGCCGTGGCTTCACCGCCGTCATGGTATCGTGGATGGCGAAATTCAACCCCATCATCATGATCTTCACCAGTCTGCTGCTGGTGGTGCTGGGCCGGGGCGCCAGCGAGATCTCCAGTACCTTCGGCCTGAATCAGTCCTTCTCGGACATTCTCACCGGCATTATCCTGTTTTTCATCATCGGCAGCGAATTTTTCATCACCTATCGGGTCAGCTTGCGCAAGGGCGGAAAGAAGGAGGCATAAACCATGGATCTTATTTCATTCCTTCCCCGGGCAGTCATGCAGGGTATTCCCCTGCTCTATGGCAGCACCGGCGAGATCCTGACGGAGAAATCCGGCAACCTGAACTTAGGTATCCCCGGCATCATGTATGTGGGCGGCATCTGCGGCGTCATCGGTGCGTTCTTCTACGAGCAGTCCACCCCTGCGGCCTCTATGAACGGCCTTCTGGCCGTTGGAATCCCTATGCTGTGCTCCCTGCTGGGCTCCCTGCTGATGGGTCTGCTGTACTGCCTGCTGACCGTGACCCTCCGGGCCAACCAGAACGTGACCGGCCTTGCCATGACCACCTTCGGCGTGGGCATCGGCAACTTCTTCGGTGGCTCTCTCATCAAGCTGACGGGCAGCGAGGTCCCCTCCATCGCCCTTTCCACCACCAGCGCCTATTTCAGCAAATCCCTCCCCTTCGCCGCCAAATGCGGCTGGTTTGGTCAGATATTCCTGTCCTATGGATTCCTGGCGTATCTGGCTATTCTGCTGGCGCTGCTGGCCTCCTACTTCCTCAAGCACACCCGTCCCGGACTGCATCTCCGGGCCGTGGGTGAGAGCGCATCCACGGCGGACGCCGCCGGCATCAACGTCACTAAGTACAAGTATCTGGCTACCTGCGTTGGCAGTATGATCGCGGGTCTCGGCGGACTGTACTATGTGATGGACTACGCCTCCGGCGTCTGGTCCAACAATGCCTTCGGCGACCGCGGCTGGCTGGCCATCGCACTGGTGATCTTCACCATCTGGCGGCCCAACGTCAGCGTGCTGGCTTCCATCCTTTCGGAGGGCCGGTTTTTTCGTTGGCAACTGAACAGATAAACCAAGCCCGGCCTCCGGAATATTCCGAAAGCCGGGCTTTTTTGGATCTTTGGCTGTTATTTGACTACCACATTTTCGTGACCCAGCGTCTCCTGAGCTTCCTGCACCAATGCCGGGTGCAGTAACGCCTGGGTAACATAGACCTTGCGGGTGTCCGCCATCACCATCTTCACAGCGGCGTTGCCGGGAAACATCTGGAACACCAGCTTCATGTGGCGGATGGCGGGATCGTCGATGCTGGGGAATTTCAGGAACAGGGTCTCCCCCGCTGCCGTTTCCTGCTTGGGCTGGGGTTCCGGAATGCCGCCCTCCACCGTGGACAGAGGGAAATGGAGTCGCACATGATCTGGGGCGCTTTCTCGTCCCGGACGGAGAGCCGCCCCTTCACCACCACTGCCTGGTTCTCCTTCAGGTACGGCCCGCAGGACTCCAGCACCCGGGCGAAGCACAGCAGCTCGATGGAGGCGGTGTCGTCCTCCACCGTCACATAGGCCATCAGGGAGTTGTTGCGGGTGGTCTTCGTCTTGCTGGAGGTGACGATGCCGCAGATGGTGATCCGCTGGTCGTCGGTGAAGCGCTCCGGACCGTTTTCCCGGGAAAAGTCCTCGATAATTGAAACGATGGTGGGAGCGTGGAGCTTCCGCACAGCGTCCCGATAATGGTCCATAGGGTGACCGGAGAGGTACAGGCCCGTGGTCTCCTTCTCCATCAGCATCAATTCCTCGGGTGTGTACTCCGGATATCAGGCAAGGGGATTTCCTTTACAGTTTCTTTTTCCCGCCATTGTCGGCGTGTTCTGGCGGCGGCTGTCCGCCACCGCGTCCATGACGGACTCGTACACCTGGATAAGCTGGGAACGCCTGGCCGCCCAGGGCATCGAAGGCACCGGAGCGGATCAGGTTTTCCACCGCCCGCTTGTTCATTTCGCTGCCCGCCATTCGGTCGCAGAAGTCGTAGAGGGACGTGAAGGGCGCCTGCTCCCGCTCCCGCATCACCGCCTGGATAAAGCCCCGGCCGATGTTCTTGATGGCCACCAATCCGAACCGGATGCCTCCCTCCTCCACAGTAAAGCGGTCTGCGGAGCGGTTGATGTCCGGCGGCAGCAAGGCGATGCCGCACTCCCGGCACTCACCGATGTAGCCGGAAACCTTATCGGAGTTGTCCAGCACGCTGGTCAGCAGCGCCGCCATGTACTCCCGGGTGTAGTGGCACTTGAACCAGGCGGTCTGATAGGCCACCACCGCGTAGGAGACGGCGTGGGCCTTGTTGAACGCGTAGTTGGCAAAGTCGTAGATATCCTGATAGATGGCCTGGGCCGTCTCCTCCGGGATGCCGTTTGCCACGCAGCCCGCAATGTTCCGCTCCGGATCGCCGTGGAGGAATGCCTCCCGCTCCTTCTCGATCTGGGCGGCCTTTTTCTTGGAGATGGCCCGGCGCACCATGTCCGCCTGCCCCAGAGAGTATCCCGCCAGCTGCTGGAAGATCTGGATCACCTGCTCCTGGTAGACGATGCACCCGTAGGTGACGGAGAGGATCGGCTCCAGGGACGGGTGAAGGTACTTGATCTTGCTGGAGTCATGCTTGCAGGCGATGAACCGGGGGATGGAGTCCATGGGGCCGGGGCGGTAGAGCGCGATGATGGCGGTGATGTCCTCGATGTTCTGGGGCTTCAGGCCCACGCACACGCCGGTCATGCCCGCGGACTCCATCTGGAACACGCCGGAGGTCTTGCCGGCGGAGATCATCTCAAAGGTCTCCGGGTCGTCCTCCGGGATGTCCGAGAGCTTGAAGTCCGGCCGGCGCTCCTGGACCATCTTCACCGCGTCATCCAGTACCGTCAGGTTCCGCAGGCCCAGGAAGTCCATCTTCAGGAGGCCCAGCTCCTCCAGGGTGGTCATGACGTACTGGCACACCACGGCGTCGTCATTTTTCGCCAGGGGTACATATTCGTACACCGGCTTCCGGGTGATGACCACGCCGGCGGCGTGGGTGGAGGCGTGGCGCGGCATTCCCTCCAGCGCCCTGGCGGTGTCGATGAGCTTTTTTACCTGCTCATCGGTCTCGTACTGCTCCCGCAGGGGCTTGGACAGGCGCAGGGCGTCGTCCAGGGTGATGTGGAGGGCGCCGGGCCCGGCGGGCACCAGCTTGGCGATGACGTCCACATCGGCGTAGGGCATATTCAGCACCCGGCCCACGTCCCGGATCACGCCCCGGGCGGCCATGGTGCCGAAGGTGACGATCTGAGCCACATGGTCGTCGCCGTACTTGCGGCGGACGTAGTCCACCACCTCTCCCCGGCGGGTATCACCGAAGTCCATGTCGATATCCGGCATGCTCACCCGCTCCGGGTTCAGGAACCGCTCAAAGTACAAACTGTACTTCATGGGGTCGATGTCCGTGATGTGGAGGCAGTAGCTGACCATGGCCCGCGGCGCTGCCCCGACCGGGACCCACGGGGATGCCTGCGCTTTTGGCGTAGCGCACGAAGTCGGATACGATGAGGAAATAGTCGGTAAAGCCCATCTTCTCGATCATGTCCTGCTCGTACCGGAGCTGGTCCCGGTACTGGTCGTCCGTTCCATACCGCTCCCGATAGCCCTCATCGCAGAGCTTTTTCAGATAGGAAAAGCTGTCGTACCCCTCCGGCAGCCGGAATTCCGGCAGGTGGTACTTGCCGAAGGAAAAGTCCAGATTGCACATGTCGGCGATCTTCGACGTGTTTTCCAGTGCGCCCTCGCAGCCCTCGAACAGCGCCGCCATCTCCGCCTCGCTGCGGAGGTAGAAGTTCTGCGGCTCATAGCGCATCCGGTTCTCGTCGTCGATGGTCTTGCCGGTCTGGATGCACAGCAGTACATCGTGGGCCTCCGCGTCCTCCTTCCGGAGGTAGTGCGCGTCGTTGGTGCACACCATAGGCAGCCCCGTCTCCCGGTGGATGCGGAGGATGCCCTGGTTCACGATGGCCTGGTCCCGGATGCCGTGGTCCTGGAGCTCCAGATAGAAGCGGTCCGGGCCGAAGATGTGGGAGAGCTCCAGGGCATAGGCCTTGGCGTTCTCGCTCCGCCTTGCAGGCGCGGTAAAAGTCCACGGCACCGTACATGACGCCGTGGTCCGTGACAGCGCAGGCGGTCTGGCCCATGGCCTTCACGATGCCGGGCAGGTCCCGGATGCGGCAGGCGCCGTCCAATAAGCTGAATTCCGTATGAACGTGGAGATGGACAAAAGACATAGCATGTTCCTTTCCAAAATCGCACGCGCCGTCCTTGCAAAGGGCGGGGTGCTCACTCTGCGGGCTTGACCCGCACGGCCAGCAGAGCTTTCACATCCTCCAGCATCTCCGGTGACGTGATGTCCAGCATGAGCCAGCGGCCCATTTTGGATGCAGCGGACCGATGGTAGACCGCCTGTGTCTCTGCCGTGCAGGTGAGCAGGGCCATCTGGGCGGCCTCCTCATCCTTGGGCGCGACAGAAACCATGGCCGTCACAAACCCAGGCCGCAGGTAGACCGTGCAGAGAGACTTGCTGCCCCTGCGGAACTTCACATTCCATCCCGGCTCCAGACCGCACCGGCTGTACTCCAGCCGCGGTCCCGCCCCATAGGCCGCCGCCAGATACGCGCGCAGCTGCGGCCAAAGGGGCGTATGCGGTCCCATAGGCGTCTTTTTTTTCCAGTCTGGGCCGCGCAGCTTTGTAAATGAATTTAGCTTTTTACAGGTCATGCGGGCTCCTCCTGCAGCATCTGCTCCAGGATCTCCACAGCCGTGACGATCATGTTGTCGCAGTGGGCGGTAAGCCCCAGAGCCTTGGCTGCGGGGGTGGCATCGTCCGGGACAACTTCTTTTGCAGAAGATCCGCGCACCGCAGGGCGTCAAACGCTCCGCGAACCGGCAGTTCCTTGGCCTGTCCCACAGACCGCTTTTTGGAGCCGATCACATCCGCCGGGTCAGCTGGGGTCAGCAGATCCAGCACCATGACGGCGCCGATCACAGCGCCGCATAGCTCGCCGGTGCCTGCGCCCGCACCGAAGCCGCCGCCCAAGGTCAGGCATTGCGTCTCCGTCAGTCCGATCACATCCTGAAAAGCCGCCAGAACGCTCTGGCAGCAGTTGAAGCCTTTCTTGTGGTAACCAACCGCTTGTTCACACCGATCCATAGCTTGTTCTCTCTTTCTTTTGTAAAATCGTAATTCGACATTTCTTTGGATAGTCCTTTTTGCCAGCTGGGTGATCTTCCGCAGCCGGTGATTCAGGCAGGACTTGGTCACCGGCGGGTCAAACTCCGCCGCCAGCTCGGACAGACTCAACTCCGGGTATTCCAGCCGCAACGCCGCCGTTTCCTGAAGCTTGTCCGGCAGCTGCTCCAGAGCTCCGCCGCTTGCAGGCGGCGGATGGCCTCCATCTGCTCCTGGGCCGCCTCCACCGCCTTGTCCAGATTGGCGCTGTCGCAGTTGAGGCGGCGGTTAACGCTGTTGCGCAGGTCCTTTTCCAGCTTGGCGGACATCTGGGGATCAAACCCCAGCAGATTGATGATATGGTCCAGCTTTTTTGATCTGTGATCTGGAAGATCCGCTTGCCCTCCTCCTGCTCCGGCTCCGGCTGGCGGTCGAATTGCAGGTTGAAGGCCCGGCGGAACAGTTTGGGGAGCCGGGCGGCAAAATGGGGGTTCTCCGTGATGATGCGGACCTCCGTGGCACTGAAGGTATTGCAAAACAGCAAAATTCCGTAGGCCTCTGCCCGGGCACAGCACAGCTTCTGTACCGGCAGGCGGCATAGCTCGTTTTTCGTATCGTAAGAAAAGGACATGCGTCCTCCTTTCTCAGGCGGTCACCGGTTCATATCCCGGTGATTTTCCCGGACCCGGTATCCAAGGTTCCGAATGTCCTCCGCCAGGGCGTGGGTCATGGCTACGGAGCGGTGACGGCCGCCGGTGCAGCCCACCGCGATGACCAGCTCCGTTTTGCCCTCCTCGGCGTACAGCGGGAGGGAAAATGTCAGCAGGTCCCGGAGCTTTTCCATAAAATCATGGGTCTGGCGGAAAGAAAACACATAATCCGCCACCGGCTGATCCAGACCGGTCTTTTCCCGCAGCTCCGGGATGTAAAAAGGGTTCGGCATACAGCGCACGTCGAACACCAGATCGGCCTCCATCGGCAGGCCGTATTTGAAGCCGAAGGAGGTGATGGTGACGCTCATACCGCCCTTTTCCGTAGTATCGCTGCCGAAATGCCGCAGCAGCTCACCCCGGAGCTGGGCTGTGGAAAGATGGGTGGTGTCGATGACCACATCCGCACGCTGGCGCAGAGGTTCCATCATCTCCTGCTCGGTCCGCACCGCCTTTTCCAGAGAATCCGTCTGCTGCATCAGAGGATGACGGCGGCGGGTCTCCTTGTAGCGCTTGATGATGGTCTCCGGCTCCGCCTCCAAAAACAGCAGGCTGCATGCGCCGCTGCTGTGCTTCAGCACGTCCAGCACGTCGAACAGCTCTGTTGGGCTGTTGGCGGTGCGGACATCATACACCAACGCCACCTTGTCATAGCGCTGGCTGCCGCCGGCGCAGAACTCCGCAAATTTCAGGATCATGGCGGCGGGCATATTGTCCACGATATAAAAGCCCATGTCCTCCAAAAAAGAGGCGGCCCGGCTCTTTCCTGCACCGGAAAGGCCGGAAATGATCAGGATCTCCATGTATTCACCCGCTTATTTAACGATTTTGACCTCCGGCTCCAGCGTGACGCCGGTTTCCACCAGTACCCGCTGCTGCACCTGGCGGATCAGCTCCGTCATGTCGGCAAAGGTGGCACCGCCCCGGTTGATGAGAAAGCCCGCGTGCTTTTCCGACACCTGGGCGCCGCCCACCGTCAGCCCCTTCAGGCCGCATTGGTCGATCAGCGTCCCGGCGTAATAGCCCTCCGGCCGCTTGAAGGTGCTGCCCGCGCTGGGGAACTCCAGCGGCTGGCTGGCCCTGCGCTTTTCCAGCAGCTCCCGCATGGCTGCCCGGATGGCCTCCGGATCGCCGGGCGTCAGTTCAAATTCCGCGTACAGCACCACCGCCTCCGGATGCTCCGTCAGCAGACTGTGCCGGTAACTCAAATTCAGTTCCTCGCAGGAAAGCGCCCGGATGCCCTCCTCCGGGAACAGCACCGCCGCGGATCGAAGCACCTGCTTCATCTCGCCGCTGTAGGCCCCGGCGTTCATGCAAACGCCGCCGCCCACCGTGCCGGGGATGCCGTGGGCAAATTCCAGCCCCGTCAGCCCCGATTTGCAGGCGAGATCCGCCGTCCGGGCCAGCGTAGCACCGGCGTCCGCCAGGACGGTGTTCTCGCTTCCCCGCTCCACCCGGTTCAGGTTGGCAGAGGTGTCGATCACCAGCCGGTCCAGCCCCTCGTCCGGGACCAGAAGATTGGAGCCGTTGCCAATGACCAGCGGATTTGCGCCGTAATTCTTTGCAAAGCTCATCAGCAGCACCAGCTGCTCCCGGCTGGAAGGAAATGCCATCCGCTTTGCCGGACCGCCGATGCGGAAGGTGGTGTGCCGGCTCATAGGCTCGTCTTGGAGCACTTCCAGATCCGGCAGATACTGTTCGATAGCCTTATCAAATTCAATCGTCCAGTCCATAGTGGACCTCCTTACATCCAATCGCCGTTATTTTCCCTGATTGGCCGATTTGCTGCCCAGATCTGCATGCAGATCCACTTTTCTGGCCAACTCCTCCGCGGCATTGTATCCATACCGGCGGTGACGGTTGTTCATGGCCGCCACCTCTACGATGCTGGCCAGATTTCGGCCGGGCCGGATGGGCAGCGTCACGCAGGGCACCTGTTTGCCCAGAATGTCGATAAACCGATCCTCGATCCCCAGACGGTCATAGGCCTTGGAGCTGTCCCAAGGCTCAAATTCCACCACCAGGTCGATCTGAGACTCCGGCATGACCGCCCGCATACCGAACAGCTGCTGAACGTCGATGACGCCGATGCCGCGCAGTTCGATGTAGTTGCGGATGACCTCCGGCGCCGTGCCGATCAACTGGTCGGCCACACGGCGGATCTCAACGGCGTCATCCGCCACCAGACGGTGACCCCGCATGATCAGTTCGATGGCGGATTCGCTCTTGCCGACGCCGGAATCACCGGTGATCATAACGCCTTCGCCGTAAATGTCCAGCAAAACGCCGTGCCGGGTGATGCAGGGAGCCAACTGCTTGCTGAGATATTCCATGGTATGGCTGGTGAAGTCCGCAGTCCGCTCGGTTGTCCGCAGCAACGTCCGTCCGTGGTTCCGGGCGCATTGCAGGCACTCTGCGGGACATTCCATATTCCGGGCCAGGACCAGCGCCGGAATGGTGTAGGAAAACAGGTCATCAAAAACCTTGGTCCGCCGGTTCTCGCTCATTTTCATGATATAGGTCAGCTCTGCCTTGCCCATGACCTGGATCCGGCGGGCGTCGAAATAGTCGAACAGGCCTAGGATCTGCAGATCCGGCCGGTTGACGTTGGTAGATTCTACCTTGTCCGTTTCATAGGTATCTCCATGGTTCAGAATTTCCAGTCCGAAATGCTCCACATATTGTGCCAGGCTGGTGCCTTTTTCACTCATCGTATTCCACCCTTTCATCATGTGCCCGCCGCTGCTCCGGCGTCCAAATGCACACACGGTCCAGCGGCCAGAAAATCAATTTATTCGTTTTTTCTCATTATATATGATTTTCCACATAGGCGCAAGACTTTCACCGTTTTCAGGCTGAACGGCCCTCAAAAAAACTTTTCAATTTTTTTCAAATTTTTCTTGCATTTTGTGTTTGAATCTGCTATGATACTACTTGTGCTTGTATGTAAGCATGTAATTACGCAACAGCAAGGAGGTGCAACGGATGGCTAAGTGCGAGTTCTGCGATAAGGGCGTTACGTTCGGCATCAAGGTCTCTCACTCTCATCGGCGTTCCAATCGGATGTGGAAGCCCAATGTGAAGCGTGTGAAGGCAATTGTCGACGGCTCCTCCCCGCCATGTGTATGTTTGTACCCGGTGTATGCGTTCCGGCAAGGTCACCAGAGCGGTCTAATTGTACAGATAAACAGGTAAAGCACTCAGACTTTGGTCTGAGTGCTTTTTCTATTGGTATGCTGCGGGGCAGTTTTCACTTGCACCACTCCCCCGCTTCCGTTTGCTGTTTCATTCCCTCTGATCCCATTGAAATGAGCTCTGCCGGTTTCCCGGCGAAGCTCGTTTTTGATGAGTCTTACTTCCCTTTGCGGTTTCTCCGCAATCTTCGTGACCTTGGGATCAGCTGGAAGTGCGGAATTAAATAAAACTTAGAAAAACCACCGGAGCAACACGTTCCGGTGGTTTTGTTATGCATTACAGCCAGGTGGTCTCTGTTAGTTCGTCCTTTTTGGCCCGGCGCATGAGGCTGCTCACTACATCCTGCACGGCCACGCCATGATAAAGGACCTCATAGACGCTGCGGCAGAGGGGCATTTCCACGCCCTCCCGCTGCGAAAGCTGGTAGATGCTCTCCGCGGCGTAATAGCCCTCCACCACGGCGCCCACCTCCGTCATGGCCTCCTGCGCGGACTTTCCCTGTCCGATCAGGATACCCGCCCGGCGGTTACGGGAGTGCATGGAGGTGCAGGTGACGATGAGATCGCCCATACCTGCCAGACCGCCGAAGGTCTGCCGGGTACCGCCCAGCTTTTCGCCAAGGCGCGTCAGTTCCGCCATGGCGCGGGTCATCAGCAAAGCCTTTGTATTGTCCTGATAGCCCATGCCGTCACATACGCCGCAGGCCAGAGCCACTACGTTTTTCATGGCGGCGGACAGCTCCACGCCCACGATATCCTCACTGGTATAGACCCGGAAATAGTCATTCATGAAAGCGTCCTGTACCAGCCGGGCCACTCTCAGATCCGGACAGGCGGACACGCAGCCGGTGGGCATCCGAATGCTTACTTCCTCTGCGTGAGAGGGACCGGAAAGGGCAGCTACTTTACAGATGTTCCCGGTGGCTTCCGTCAAAATCTGGCTCATGCGGAGGTTCGTATCCCGCTCGATGCCCTTGGAAACACTGACCAGAACGGTCTCCGGTGTCAGGTATGGGGCGATCTTCTTTCCTGTCTCCCGCACGGCGAAGGACGGCGTGGCGGAGATCACCAGTTCTGTCCCCTTCAGGCAGTCCAGATCTCCGCTGATCTTCAGGCTGTCCGGCAGCCGGACGCCCTTCAGCTTGGAATTCTCCCGGGTCTTTGTCATCTCCGCAGCCTTCGCCGGGTCATGGGACCACAAGGTCACATCATGTCCGTTGTCGCAGAGCACCATGCTCAGGGCCGTGCCCCAGCCGCCGCTGCCAACTACAACCGCTTTCATGTTATCCTCCTAAGTCTTCTTCCGATGGAAACTGAGTTTGTTTTCATTTCCCGCCAACAAGCGCTGGATATTGGCCCGGTGCTTCCAGACGATCAATCCTCCCAGGCAAAAGGCCAGTACAACGATTGGGGGCTGTGGGTAGCAGTACCAGCTGATAAAGGGGAAGCTGGCTCCGGCCCAAGGGAGCCGAGGGAAACGTACCGGGTCAGGGCAGTCAAAATCAGGAAGCCGCCCCAGACAACAACGGCGATGCGCCAGTCGATCATGATGGCGATGGTGCCGCCGGAAAGGATGCCCTTGCCTCCCTTAAAGTGGAACATACAGGGGAACATGTGGCCCAGCAGGCAGAAAAGGCCTCCCCAGTATTTGAAGAGAACCAGAAGCAAGGCCTGATTTTCCATAGGTGTATCCGGCATAATCCGGGGATCAAAATATCCGCCGAGCCATACAGAAATCTTAATCGCGGCAACTGCTTTCAAAACATCGCATAGGATCACTACGAAAGTCAACGGTCCGCCGAAGGTGCGGAAGAAATTAGTCAGCCCCGCGTTGCCACTGCCGTGGTTCCGCACATCATCCCGCAGAATGTACTTGGAAACAATGACGGCCCCGTTGAAGCAGCCGCAGAAATAGGCGATAACAGCCGCAGCCCAGAACTGCATGTGGCTGATGAGAAAATATATCAGCGCCCCCATATCTCACTCCTCCTTATCGCCCTTTTCCCGGATGGACAGGATGATGGGGGTGCCCTCCAGACGGAAGGTGGAGCGGATGCAGTTTTCCAGATACCGCTGATAGGAGAAGTGGAACAGCCGCCGGTCATTGCAGAACACCACGAAGTGAGGCGGCTTCACGCCCACCTGCGTCATATAGTAGATCTTCAGGCGGCGGCCCTTGTCCGTGGGAGGCTGGACGCGAGTCTGGGCGTCCGCCAGAACGGTATTCAGCATACCGGTGGTGACCCGGAAAGCAGCCTGATTGGCCACATAGTCGATCATATCGAACAGCTTGTCCACCCGCTGACCGGTCTTGGCGGAGATAAACAGGATGGGTGCGTAGGTCATATAGGCCAGATCCCGGCGGATCTCCTCCGTCATCCGGGCCATGGTCTTATCGTCCTTTTCCACCAGATCCCATTTGTTCACCACGATGATGCTGGCCTTGCCTGCCTCGTGGGCCATACCGGCCACCTTGGTATCCTGCTCGGTGACGCCCTCGGTGGCGTCGATCATGATCAGACACACGTCCGCCCGGTCGATGGCCATAGTAGCCCGGAGGACGCTGTACTTTTCAATGTCCTCTTCGATTTTGGACTTTTTCCGCATACCGGCGGTGTCGATAAAGACGAAACTGCCTTTATCGTTGGTAAAGCGGGAGTCGATGGCGTCGCGGGTGGTGCCCGCCACGTTGGACACGATGACCCGCTCCTCCCCTAAGATCTGGTTCACCAGAGAGGATTTGCCGGCGTTGGGCTTGCCGATGACCGCCACCTTGATGGCGTCATCTTCCTCTTCCTCCTCGTCCTCCGGCGGGAAGTACTGCACGCAAGCATCCAGCAGGTCGCCGGTACCGTGGCCGTGGACGGCGGAGACGGCGATGGGATCGCCCAGGCCCAGGTTGTAGAACTCATAGATATCCGGACTCTGGCCCTGGTCCACCTTGTTCACCGCCAGCACCACTGGCTTGCCGCACCGCTGAAGCATGGAAGCCACCTCCTGATCAGAGGCGGTCATGCCGGTCTTGATGTCGCAGAGGAACACGATGACCGTGGCGTTGTCAATGGCGATCTGGGCCTGAGAACGCATGAAGGCCAGGATCTGATTGTCCGTCCGGGGCTCGATGCCGCCGGTGTCGATGAGGGTGAACTTCCGGCCCTGCCAGTCGCTCTCCCCGTAGATCCGGTCGCGGGTCACGCCGGGGGTGTCCTCCACAATGGACAGCCGCCGACCGATGATCTTATTGAACAGCATGGACTTGCCCACATTGGGGCGGCCCACGATGGCGATGATAGGTTTCGACATAAGATGACTCCTTTCCTGAGCGGCGTTGGTGTGTTTCGCTGCCGCCGCAAGAAGTTGAATGATTGAATCTATTATATCCGTAATTCCCCTGTATGGCAAGGGAAAACGGAGACTTTTCACGGTGCGCTGACCCGGTACCCTTACGGTTCTGCGCAAAAGTAAAGGAGGGAAGAATTCTCTTCCCTCCTAAAGCAAGCAATTGTCTCTTACTTCGCCGCCACGGACTTGACAACTTTGACCTCACGGCCATTGTAGCTGCCGCACTCCTGGCACATTCTGTGAGGCAGGTGCAGAGCACCGCACTTGGGGCATGCAACGAGACCGGGGACAGCCAGCTTCCAGGTGGAGCTGCGTCTCTTATCGCGTCTTGCTTTGGATACTTTTCCCTTAGGTACTGCCATTGTGACACCTCCTTGATCTACAAAGGCCAGGCGGCCTTATTTATACTTTATTTGTTCTCCAAAAGCTTTGCAAGGACCGCCAGACGGGGATCCACTTCCTTTTTGCAGAAGCAGGGTCCCAGATTCAGGTCGGCACCGCAGCGGGGACAAAGTCCCTTGCAATCTTCAGAACACAGAGTTTTCGTGTCCATGTCGAGAATAAAGGCTTCGCGAGCCAACTCACCTACGTCCACCTTGCCGTCTTCCAGCAGGAGGATCTCGTCATCCTCCTCGTTCTGCAACTCTTCCGCCAGAATACAGCTGTAAGAAACCGCCTTCTCCTGAAGGAATTCCTTTCCGCAGCGGTCACACACAGCGTCCAACGTGGTGTGAGCCGTCAGCTCCAGATAAAGGACTTCCGCCCGGTTCCGAACCGCGCCTTCCACAATGACGGGCCGGCTGATGGGATTTCTTCCGCCGAATTCCATATCGGACAGATCCAGCTCAAACTGAAAATTCAGTTCCTTGCCGGGGATATGCAGAATAGGTCTAACGTCAATGAGCATAAGCTACCTCGCAATGACACGTTTAGTATTATATAGGATTGCATCCGCAATGTCAAACAGTTTTTTTGATTTTCCGCCAGTTTTTTCAAAAACGGCGGCGGGATCAAATTTCATCGTCCAACGGCGCCTCTTTTTTCTTCTCCGGGACCTCAAAACCCAAAATTCTCAGCTTGAAGCCCTTACAGATCCGCTCATACCCGGCGGCATGATAAACATCCTTGGGCCAGCGCAGGTTCCAACGGTCCCGCAGAACGCCCGCAAAGGGACGCAGTTCCTGATCCGCCATGAGCATAGGCGTCAGATACCCTACTACCACCTGCTTGGTTTCGCCCCGGACCGTTGTGCGGTTCCAGAAGCGGGCCTGCTTCCACTGGGCCTCCAAATCGTCCAGCAGGCTGTCCGCCAAAGCAGGAAGCCCGGACTCCCCCGCTTCCCGCACCGCTGCCAGATAGTCCGGCGTGAAGCGATCGCAGTATTCCCGGAACGTAGACTCATATCCCAGGCGGGTAAAGCCCTCCAGCCATTTGCCGTTGTCCGTCAGCGCCGCCAGCAGCCGTTCCGTCATAGGGGATCCTCCTCGTCGCCGTTGTCCGCAGGAAGCTCCTCTTCCACCGGATCATCGTTCCAGGTGGAGGGATCGTCCTTGTGGGCAGCGCCGAACTGATACGCCTTCCATTCCCGGCGCAGCAGCCAGAAGCCCACGCCGATGAACACCGCCGCGGCGGGAATGACCACCAGGACCGGAGAACTGCCGGCTCCGTCCCTGTACAGGCTGTACAGCAGCTTGCCGCCTAAATAGATCAGATAACCGCCGGCCAGGGCCCAGACAAAATTGACCTGACCGGTCTGCTCTTGCTTTTGTTTCTTCATAGCTTCGCCTCTTTGATTTTCGTTCCGCGCTTTACAACACGAGAAAAAGCGGGTATGATGAGAGCAGTCCACAACGAAAACGGAGGATGCTCATGCGGGAATTTACCATTGGAAAAAATGACGCCGGACAGCGGCTGGACCGCTTTGTGGCCAAGAACCTGCCGCTGCCCCCCTGCCCTGCTGCAAAGTATATCCGCCTGAAGCGGATCAAGGTCAACGGCAAGGGGTCTAAGCGGGATGTCCGTCTGGAGACCGGCGATATTCTTCAATTATACATCAATGATGAGTTCTTTGACAAGCCCAATGAGGAAAATCTCTTTCTCACGGTGTTCAAGCCACAATTGAATATTGTCTACGAGGACGAAAATCTGCTGCTGGTGGACAAGCGTCCCGGTATGTCCGTCCACGCTGACGATACGGAAAAGGTCAACACCCTCATCAATCACATTCAGGCATACCTCTACCAGAAGCGGGAGTGGAACCCCCGGTGGGAGAATGCCTTCACCCCGGCGCTGTGCAACCGCATCGACCGCAACACCGGCGGCATCGTCATCGCCGCCAAAAACGCCGAGACCCTGCGGATCATCAACCAGAAGATCCGGGCCCACGAGCTGGAAAAAGTCCTACCTTTGCATCACCGTGGGCCGGCCCAAGCAGCCGGAGGGAAAAATTGAGGGCTTTCTGCTGAAAAACGAGGCTAAAAAGGAGGTTCGGTTCTTCCACAAGCCGGTGCCCGGCGGCAAGACCGCCGTCACCCTTTACCGGACTCTCGAAAGCCGGGGCGGGCTGTCTCTGGTGGAATGCCGTCTGCTGACGGGCCGCACCCACCAGATCCGTGCCACCATGGCGGAGATCGGCTGCCCCCTGCTGGGGGACGGCAAGTACGGCAAAGGCGATGTGAACCGCCGCTATCATGAGACCCGGCAGGCGTTGTACTCCTACAAGCTGCGGTTCGATTTTCCAACCGACGCCGGTCTTTTGAACTACCTGAAGGGGCAGGAATTTACAGTGGAAAACGTCCCCTTCCGGGAGAAATATTTCCCAGAAATACCTTCTTAATATCTTTTTTGAAAAACGCCCGACAAAATTGGGCGTTTTCCTTGACATTTCAAGGGTTTTCCGCTATGATTCTGAATTGCCGAATTTCAAAGAAACAGGGTCCCCCCTTAACAGAGAGAAGAGGCGGCATTTTTCAGGCCCCCACCGGAAAACGGGTGGGAAACGGCCTTATGAAATGGGGGAGGATACATGTCCAAAGAGTTGATTCGCCTGCGGGATCTCTGCATGGCATTCGACGACGAGCCGGTTCTCGATCACATTAACCTTTATATCAATGACAAAGAGTTCCTCACACTTCTCGGACCCAGCGGGTGCGGCAAAACCACCACGCTGCGTATCATCGGAGGTTTCGCGACGCCTACGTCGGGAGATGTCCTGTTCGATGGTGTGAGGATTAATGACGTCCCGCCCTATCAGCGGCAGATCAACACCGTTTTCCAGAAATACGCCCTGTTCCCGCACCTGAATGTGTATGAGAACATTGCCTTCGGTCTGCGGATGCAGAAGCTGCCGGAGGCTGAGATTAAGGAGCGGGTCATGGAGATGCTGGAGACCGTCAGTCTCAAGGGCTTTGAGCACCGGCGTCCGGAGGCTCTTTCCGGCGGTCAGCAGCAGCGGGTGGCCATCGCGCGTGCGCTTGTGAACCATCCGAAGGTGCTTTTGCTGGACGAGCCGCTGGCGGCGCTGGACCTGAAGCTGCGCAAGGATATGCAGATCGAATTAAAGCGGATCCAGCAGCAGGTGGGCATCACCTTCATCTATGTGACCCACGATCAGGAGGAGGCTCTGACCATGTCCGACACCATCGTGGTCATGGATAAGGGCTCTATTCAGCAGATCGGAACGCCTGAGGATATATATAATGAGCCGAAGAACGCCTTCGTGGCGGATTTCATCGGCGAGTCCAATATCATCGACGGCATTATGCCCGAGGACAACGTGGTGCAGATGTACGGTCGGCGCTTCCCCTGTCTGGACGGCGGCTTCGCTCCCAACGAGGCGGTGGACGTGGTCATCCGACCGGAGGACATCGACATCGTCCCCGTGGAGCAGGGTCAGCTTACCGGCACCGTCACCTCCGTGACCTTCAAGGGAATGCAGTATGACATCATCGTGGATTTCCGGGGCTTCAAGTGGCTGATCCAGACCACGGACCACTGCCCCGAGGGTGCCCGCATCGGCATCAAGATCGATCCAGACGGCATCCACGTCATGAAGAAGAGTGCCTACTCTGGTATGTTCGGCGATTATTCCTCCTTCTCTGAGGAATACGATGAGCTGGACGACGCCACCCTTTCGTCGGATGAGGAGGAGAGCGGGGATGAAGAATAACCGTCTTTCCCGCTTCGCCATCCCCTATGTGATCTGGATGGCGCTGTTCGTGGTGGCCCCTATCATCATGGTGGTCATTTACGCGTTTTCCGCCTCTGTCGGCGGCTTTACGCTGGATAACTTCGCCAAAATGGGCACCTACACCGTGGTGTTCACCCGCTCCTTCAAGCTGGCCCTCATTGCCACCGCCATCTGCGTGCTCATCGGCTACCCCTGTGTCCTACAAAATGAGCAAGGAAGGCCCCCGGTTCCAGCGGCTGGCCATGGTGCTCATTATGCTGCCCATGTGGATGAACTTCCTGCTGCGGACCTATTCGTGGATGACCATTCTGGAGAACAACGGTCTTTTGAACCAGCTGTTCCGGAAGATTGGGCTGATTGCCCTGTACAACAACATCTTCGGAACGGACATCAGCTTTTTCCGGATGATGAATACCCAGGGGGCCGTGGTGCTGGGCATGGTGTATAACTACCTGCCCTTTATGATCCTGCCCATCTATTCCGTCATCATCAAGCTGGACCACAGCCTTATCGAGGCGGCCCGGGATCTGGGCGCCAACTCCGTTCAGGTGTTCCGCCGGGTGATCCTGCCCCTGTCCCTGCCGGGCGTGGTGTCGGGCATCACCATGGTGTTCGTGCCGTCGGTGTCCACCTTCGCCATCAGCCGGATGCTGGGCGGCGGCACGGAGCTGCTGCTGGGCGACCTCATCGAACAGCAGTATATGGGCGGCGCGTACAATCCCTATCTGGGCGCGGCCATCTCCCTTGTGATGATGGTGATCGTGGTCATCTGCATGGTGGTCATGAACCGCTTCGGCGAGGGCGAAGAACAGGCGGTGATGATGTGAAGAAGAACAATTCGTTTCTGGACCGCCTGTTTATGGCGCTGGTGTTCGTGTTCCTCTACGCGCCCATCGTGCTGCTGATCGTCTTTTCCTTTAACTCCGGCAACAGCAACATGGTCTGGAAGGGCTTCTCCCTCCATTGGTACACGAAGCTCTTCCGCAACCGGATCATCATGCAGAGCGTGTACACCACCCTGCTGGTGTCCCTGCTGGCAACCATCATCGCCACTGTGGCCGGGACCTTCGCCGCCATCGGCTTTTACGCCATGCGCCGCCGGGTCCGGAATCCGCTGATGACCGTCAACAACATCCCCATGATGAACGCGGATATCGTCACCGGTGTTTCCATGTGCCTGCTGTTCGTAGCGTTTTTCAGCGGTTGGGGCAGCTTCGCCTCCTGGTTCAACACGTTGGGGCTGTTCCGGCTCCCCACCCACCTGACCATGGGCTTTGGGACGCTGCTCATCGCCCATATCACGTTCAACATCCCCTATGTGATCCTCTCCGTCGGCCCCAAGCTGCGGCAGATGGACCGCAATCTGGTGGACGCGGCTATGGACCTGGGCTGCACCTGGATGCAGGCCTTCTGGAAGGTCATCATCCCGGAGATCAAGCCCGGCATCGTCTCCGGTGCGCTGACGGCCTTCACCATGAGCATTGACGATTTCGTCATCAGCTACTTCACCGCCGGTTCCTCTTCCTCTACTCTGGCCATGACCATCTACGGCATGACCAAGAAGAAGGTGACCCCGGAGATCAACGCCATCTCCACCCTGCTGTTTGTGACGGTGCTGGTCCTGCTGGCGGTCATCAACGTCCGGGAGGCCCGGCAGGAGCGTAAGCTGGCCGCGGAGCAGCGGCGGTAAAAACGGTTTCACGGCGTAAGCCTGAAATAGAAAAATCAAAAAAACACTGGAGGAATGATCAATTGAAAAAGCATTAGCCTTGACTTGTGCCATGACCATGGCGGCAAGCCTGTTTCTCACCGGATGCGGCGGCAGCGACTATACAACCATGAGCGGCAACGGCTCCGACAACAATTCCGGCGACAGTAACGGCAGCGGCAAGCGTGTTGTGAATGTTTGCAGCTGGGGTGAATACATTGACGAGGACTTGATCTACAAATTCGAGGACGAGACCGGCATCAAGGTCAACTACCAGACCGCCGAGAGCAATGAAGCCCTGTACTCCCTGCTGAAAACCGGCGCTGGTGACTATGACGTCATCGTCCCTTCTGACTATATGATTGCCCGTCTCATCGACGAGGGTATGCTGGCGGAGCTGAACTACGACAACATCCCCAACTATGAGAAGATCGGTGAGCAGTACAAGAGCCTGAGCTTTGATCCCGAGAACAAGTACACTGTTCCCTACACCTGGGGGTACCCTGGGCATCATCTACAATTCCACCATGGTGGACGGCGACATCGACAGCTGGGACGCCATGTTCGACGAGAAGTACGCCGGAAACGTCCTGATGATCCGCAACTCCCGGGACGCGCTGGCCGCCGCCCTGCTGGATCTGGGCTATGACATCAACACCACCGACGAGGCTCAGATCCGGGAAGCCTACGAGCTGCTGGCGGACGCCAAGAGCAAGGGCGTGTACCAGTCCTTCGTGATGGACGAGGTCTTCGGCAAGATGGAGGGCAGCAACGCCGCCATTGCCATGTACTATGCCGGTGACTACCTGACCATGCTGGACAACAACCCCGATCTGAAGTTCGTAGTGCCCAAGGAGGGCAGCAACTGGTTCGTGGACGCCATGTGCGTTCTGAAAACCGCTCAGCACAAGGAGGAGGCCGAGGCGTGGATCAACTTCATCGCCTCCACGGAATCCAATCTGGCCAACATGGACTACATTGGCTATGCTTCCCCCAATCTGGAGGCTCTGGAGGGTTATCCCGCTTACTACGAGGAAACCTACGGCGAGCCTCTGGACGAGGAGCGCTATGAGATCATGGCCGCTCCCGATGACGTGCTGGCCCGCTGCGAGCTGTATACCAACCTTCCCGCCGACACGCTGACGCTGTACAACGATCTCTGGACGGAGCTGGGTATTTAACAGAAACCACAGTCCCGCCGACGCGGGACGGAAAGGAACTGAGTATGATTGAAATTGGCGCAAAATTGACTGTTGAAAAAACGGTCACCCCGGAGCTCACCGCACAGGTGGCCGGTTCCGGTATGCTGCCGGTGTTCGGCACCCCCTTTATGACGGCTATGATGGAAAATGCCGCAGCCGGCGTCCTTCAGCAGTATCTGGAGGAGGGCAAGGGCAGCGTGGGCACCCATCTGAATGTCTCCCATGACGCCCCTACCCCCGTAGGTATGAAGGTCTGGGCGGAGGCTGAGATCACCGCCGTTTCCGAAAACGGCAAGATGATCGACTTCGCCGTAAAGGCGTGGGACGAGAAGGGCCCCATCGGCGCAGGCACCCACACCCGGGCGATCATCACCAATGACCGCTTCCTCAGCAAGTGCAACAGCAAGCTGGAAAAGTAAAAACGGATTTTCTTAACAAGAACGCACCTCGTATTCAGTGAATACGAGGTGCGTTTCTGCAAAGTGCTTTAGCCTTACGCATACTGAATCCCAAGAGAATTCAGCCGTTGTCAGTACACTCCAACTCTTTTTTGAAAAGCACGCCCGACGCGGCTATCAGCCGGATCAGGCGTGCTTATTTCCTGGTGATCGCCTCTTAAAACAGGGTGATCTGGCTGGTATCCGCCATGCCTGCGAAGGAGCCCAGCGCCTTCAGCTGCTCGATATGGGTCTTGGACAGCTTGTTGCAGCACATAGAAAACTCCTCGATGGAGATGAACTCCTTCCCCTTTCGCTTTTCCACCGTGTCCAGAGCCGCTGCCTCGCCTAAGCCGTGGACCGTCACAAAGGGCGGCAGAAGGCCCTTTTCTGTGACGATAAACTTGGTGGCGTCCGACTTGTAGATGCTGATGGTATCAAAGTGGAAGCCCCGGAGATAGAACTCGTAGCACACCTCCAACGTGGTCAGCAGGTTTTGCTCCACGGCGGTGGCATCCTTGTTGTTCTCGATCTCCCGGATCTTCTGCTTCACGGCGTCGATACCGGCGCAGCAGTATTCGGCGTCGAAGGCCTTGGCCCGGACGGTGAAGAAGGTGGCATAGAAGGCCAGCGGCCGGTGGACCTTGAACCATGCAATGCGGAAGGCCATCATGACGTAGGCCACGGCGTGGGCCTTGGGGAACAGATAGCCGATCTTGGCCAGAGACTCAATGTACCAGTCCGGTACATCGTGCTCCATCATAGCCTCCTCCCAGCCCTCGTCGAAGCCGCCCTTCTTCACCTTGCCCTTTCGCACCTTCTCCATGATCTTGAAGCTCATTTTGGGGTCAAGGCCCTTGGAGATCAGGTACAGCATAATATCATCTCGGCAGCCCACCGTTTCCAGAACGCTGGCGGTACCGCTGAGGATCAGTTCCCGTGCGTTGCCCATCCACACGTCCGTACCGTGGGAGAAGCCGGAGAGCCGTACCAGCGTATTGAAATCCTTGGGCAGGGTGTCCATCAGCATCCCACGGGTGAAGCGGGTGTTGAACTCCGGGATAGCCACGGCGCCGGTGGGGCCCAGCAGCTCGTCGTTTTCAAAGCCCAGCACCTTGGAGGAAACAAAAATGCTCATGGTGTCCGGATCGTCCAGCGGGATCTGGCGGGCGTTGACGCCGGTAAGATCCTCCAGCATCCGGATCATGGTGGGGTCATCGTGACCCAGCATATCCAGCTTCAGGAGGTTATCCTCCATGCAGTGGTATTCAAAATGGGTGGTGATGGTATCGGCGTCCTCGGCGTCCGCCGGGTGCTGGACGGCGGTGAAATCCTCCACGTCCATGTCATCGGGCACCACCACCAGACCGCCGGGGTGCTGGCCCGTGGTCCGGCGGGTGCCCACGCAGCCCAGGGTCAGCCGGTTTTCTTCCGCCCGGCAGGCCACGATGCCGTTCTCCTCCAGGTATTTTTTCACGAAGCCGTAAGCGGTCTTCTCCGCCAGTGTACCGATGGTACCGGCCCGGAACACCTGCGTCTCACCGAACATCTCCACGGCGTGGCGGTGGGCTCTGGCCTGATATTCCCCGGAAAAGTTCAGGTCGATATCCGGCACCTTGCCGCCGCCGAAGCCCAGGAACGTCTCAAAGGGGATGTCAAAGCCGTCCTTCACGTATTTGGTGCCGCAGACGGGACACACCTTGTCCGGCATATCCGCACCGCAGCCGTAGCTGCCGTCCAGGATGAATTCGCTGTTCTTGCACTTAGGGCAGCGGTAGTGGGGCGGCAGCGAGTTGACCTCGGTGATGCCGGACATATAAGCCACCAGCGACGAGCCCACGGAGCCACGGGAGCCAACCAGATATCCGCATTCGTTGCTGCGCTGCACCAGCTTCTGGGCGGACATGTACACCACGTCGTACTTGCCTAAGATACCGCCCAGCTCTACGTTCAGGCGGTCCACGATCAGCTGGGGCGGATCCTCGCCATAGAGCCGGTGGACCTTTTCCCAGACCAGACGGTTCAGGTCCTCCTCAGAATTTTCCAGCCGGGGCGGGAACAGCTCCGCCGGCAGCAGCTCGAAGGTCTCGATCTGATCCGCCACCAGACGGGTGTTGGTGACCACCACCTCGTAGGCCTTTTCCTCCCCCAGATACTGAAATTCCTCCAGCATTTCCTGAGTGGTCTTGAAGTAGATCGGCAGGGGCTCGTTGGCATCCGGGAACTTCTTGGACGCCAGCAGGATATGCCGGTACACCTCGTCCTCCGGCTCCCGGAAATGGACGTCGCCGGTGGCGCAGACGGGTTTTCCCAGCTCCTCGCCGAGGCGGACGATGATACGGTTGAATTCCCGCAGGTCCTCCTTGCTCCGGGCGTCGCCGTTGCGGAGCATGAAAGCGTTGTTGCACAGGGGCTGAATTTCCAGATAGTCGTAAAAAGAGGCGATGCGCTTCAGCTCGTCCCAATCCTTGTGGTCCACCACTGCCTTGAACAGCTCACCCGCCTCGCAGGCGGAGCCGATAATCAGCCCCTCCCGGTGGGCGATCAGCTCACTTTTGGGAATGGTAGGCACCCTCTTGAAGTATTTCAGGTTGGATGCCGAAATCAGCTGGTAGAGGTTTTTCAGTCCCACCTTGTTCCGGGCCAGAATGATGATGTGCTTGGGGAAGCGGTTGGACTTGCTGCCCAGGGGGCGCAGCTTCTCCATTTCCGGGTTCACGGCCTGCAGGGTGTGTATCCCCCGCTCATGGAGCATTTTCCAGAAGGGGATCAGCATATAGCCCACCGTGGCGGCATCGTCGCTGGCCCGGTGGTGGTTGAAGGCGGGCAGGTCCAGATGCTCCGCCACAATGTCCAGCTTGTATTTGCCCAGGCCCGGCAGCAGGTTCTGGGCTAAGATCAGGGAGTCCACATAGGTGGGGTCAAATTCCAGTCCCACCTTTTTGCAGCCTGCCCGGATAAACCCGATGTCGAATTCCGCGTTGTGGGCGGCCAGGGGCCGGCCGTTGACGAATTTCAGAAATTCCGTCAGGGCATCCTTCAGCTGGGGAGCGTCCTTCAGCATTTCATCCGTGATGCCGGTGAGACCGATGATCTCCGGCGTCAGGCGGCGGTTGGGGTTTACAAAGGTCTGGAACCGCTCGGAAATCTCGCCGTTTTTCAGCACCACCGCGCCGATTTCCGTAATGGCCTCCCGATCCACCTTCAAGCCGGTGGTTTCAATATCGAAGCAGACGAACTCATCGTCCAGTCCGCAGTCTCCCCGGCCATGGACGGCGATGCGGTCATCCACGTTGTTGATGAAGTATCCCTCCACGCCGTAGAGGATCTTGATCTTGTCCCCGGCGGCATGCCAGGCGTCCGGGAAGGACTGGGCCACGCCGTGATCCGTGATGGCAATGGCGGGATGGCCCCAGCGGATAGCCTCCTTGATGACCTCCTTCGTGTCCGTCAAGGCGTCCATATTGCTCATTTTCGTGTGGAGATGCAGCTCCACCCGCTTCACCTGGGCGGTGTCCTGCCGCTCCTCGTGCTGGATAACGTTGATGTGGTAGGGATTGAGCTGAATGTCCTTGCCGTCCCAGGTAGGCTCCATCTTGCCCTGAACGCACAGCCACATACCGGGATTGATCTTCCCATCCAGGCCCTTGGCTTCCTTTTCCGTCAGGTTTTTATGGACGGCCACGGAGCTGGTGTAGTCCGTCATCTCCACATGGAGCCGCCACATACCGGGCCGCCGGGTCTCCACACATTCCACGGAAAACACCTTGCCGCTTACCGTGGCATTGCCCATTTTCAGATCCAGCGTCTTCATTTCCACGGGCTTGACCTTGATGGGGTTGCCCATCAGGACCGGCCCTGATGGACCTCCCCCGGACGGGGCGGACGGCGCGGCCGCTGCCTTCCACTGAGAGGGCAGCTGTTCCTCCTTCAGCGTGACCCGGAATCGCACCTCGTTCAGTCCGTAGCCGTTACGGATGGCGCTGTTCAGCTCGTCCAGATCCGATGGCTCCAGAGGGTGCTTCACGATCATCGCCAGCTCCATAGAGAGGGTGTCCTGATGGATGCAGGCGCTGGCGATCACCGTCCCCAACAGCTTTAGCCGCAGCTCCGGGGAGAGCTGCAGCTGTGCGAATAATTCAAAAAACGGTATCTCTCTCGACATGCGTCCTTCTTTCCCCTATCTTATGTAAAAGCTGCTTACAGCTTTTCGATTTCCTCCATCAATGCGTCCACAAGCCGCTCCTGAGGCACCTTGTAAAGGATCTCTCCTTTGCGGAAAATCAGGCCCTCGCCCTTGCCGCCGGCGATGCCAACATCCGCGGCGGCGGCCTCTCCGGGCCCGTTGACGGCGCAGCCCATCACCGCCACGGTGATGTTTTTCGTACAGTTCATCAGGCGGCGCTCCACTTCCTCCGCCATAGGGATCAGGTCGATCCGGGTGCGGCCGCAGGTGGGACAGGCGATGAGATTCACACCCTCCTTCCGCAGACCTGCCGCCCGCAGGATCTTTTTGGCAGCGTAGATCTCCTCCACCGGGTCCGCCGTCAGGGTCACCCGAATGGTATCGCCGATGCCCATGCACAGCAATCCACCGATGCCCATGGCAGACTTCACCATACCCATAGAGGGCGTTCCGGCCTCGGTGACGCCCAGATGCAGCGGGTAGTCCGTCTGCTGGCTCAGCAGCGTGTAGGCCCGCATGGTCAGCGGCACGTCGGAGCATTTCACGGAAATGCAGATATCGTCAAAATCGAACCGGTTCAGCAGCCGGACATGGCCCATGGCGCTCTCTACCAGCGCCTCGGCGGTCACGCCGCCGTACTTGGCCCGCAGCTCCTTTTCCAAAGAGCCGCCGTTGACGCCGATGCGGATGGGGATGTTCTTTTGGCGGCAAATGTCCGCCACGGCCTTGACCTTCTCCTCCCCGCCGATGTTGCCGGGGTTGATCCGCAGGGCGTCGATCCCCCGCTCGGCGCACATCAGCGCCAGCTTGTAGTTGAAGTGGATGTCTGCGATCAGGGGAATAGCGATCTGCTCCTTGATCTTGTCTACCGCCTTGGCAGCGTCCTCGTCCGGCACCGCCACCCGGATGATCTCGCATCCGGCATCCTCTAATGCGTGAATCTGGGCCACAGTAGCGGCCACATCGTCGGTTTTCGTATTGCACATGGACTGGATGGACACCGGGGCACCGCCGCCCACAGCCACCTTGCCAACCATCAATTTCTTTGTCATATTGATCGCCTACTTTACCAATTTGAATACATCCTGGAATGTTACCAGCAGCATAAAGCCCATCAGCAGGACAAAGCCCGCCGTGTTGATGGCCGCCTGATATTTCTCCGGTACCTTCCGCTTGAACAGTGCCATGGAAACCGCGTCCACCAGCAGGAAGAAGATCCGTCCGCCATCCAGCGCCGGCAGGGGCAGCAGATTCATCACCGCCAGATTCACAGCGATCAGCGCCGCGAAATAGGCGATGCTCTCCGCCGCAGCCAGCAGGCCGTTCTGGTCATTCTGTTCCGCCGTTTCCTGAGCCTCGGTGCCTACATCCTTGATGGTGGTCACAATGCCCACCGGCCCGCTGAGGTCATTGAGTCCGGCCCCGCCGGTAACAAGCTGGCCCAGACTGAACCACACAAGCTGCACGAAGTCCATGGTCTGATACCAGGTGTAGCGGATGCGGTTGGATACGGTGGCCGGGACAGACAGCCGTCCCACATACAGGCCGAAGCCCTGATAAGGCTCCCCCTGCTGGTCGGTGCAGGTCTGCCGGGCGACGTTTTCCACCAGAATACGCCGCCCGTTCCGGACAACCTCGATGTCCGCCGTGTCGCCGGAATAGCTCAGAAACATCTGGGCGTCGCCGCTGAAATAGGTGCGCCAGCCGTTGATCTTATAGATCTGATCCCCGGCCTGTAAACCGTTTTCCCCGGTCCGGGATACCTCCGGGGCAAGGCCTGTGATCCCGTCCACAAAGAAGGTCCCGGCACTGCTGAACAGGATCGCCACGATCAGCAGTCCCGTCAGGAAATTCATGAAAGCACCGGCGGCTAAGATCACGAATTTTTTCCAGAAGCCCTGACGGGTGAAGGCCCGGGCGTTGCCCGTGTCTCCGTCCTCCCCCCTCCATGGCGCAGTAGCCGCCGATGGGCAGGATGCGGAAGGAATAGGCTGTCTCCCCTTCTTCCGGTGCCAGACGGCAGGGCCCATGCCGATGGAAAACTCGTTGACCTGTACGCCGCAGAGCTTCGCCGCCAGGAAGTGACCCAGCTCATGCACGGCGATGAGCACGCCGAAAATTAAGATCGCCGCCAGGATATAGACAAAGCTCATGAATGTCTCCTTGCAAATGCGGACTTCACGGCCTCTCGGGCGGCGTGGTCCGCTGATAAAATTTCCTCCAACGAGGGTGTTTGCGTCACCGGGACGGCCGCCCGCGCCGCCGCAACCAGGTCGGAAATGTCATAAAAACCAATTTTTTCCGCCAAAAACAGACGGACGGCTTCCTCGTTGGCGCCGTTCAGAATGGCGCAGGCCGTGCCGCCCGCCTCGGCCGCCTCCTCCGCCAGACGGAGGCAGGGAAAAGTCTCCCGGTCCGGCTCCGAGAAGGTCAGGGGCGGGCTGTTCAAAAGGTCCAGCGGCGGTGCCGGGTTCTCCCCCCGCTCCGGGTAGGTCATGGCGTAGCGAATGGGCAGGCGCATATCCGGCGTACCCAACTGGGCGAGAACGGCTCCGTCCTTAAATTCCACCATGGAGTGAACGATGCTCTGCGGATGCACCATGACGGACACCTGCGCCAGCGGCAGACGATACAGCCGCATGGCCTCGATGACCTCCAGCCCCTTGTTCATCAGCGTGGAGCAGTCCACGGTGATCTTGGGGCCCATCGTCCAGTTGGGGTGCCGCAGGGCGTCGGCCCTGGTCATGCGTCCCACCTCGTCCCGGCCCATCCCCCGGAAGGGACCGCCGGAGCAGGTCAGGATCAGCCGCCGGATCTCCCGGCGGTCGGCGCAGCCCTGTAAGCACTGGAAGATGGCGGAATGCTCGCTGTCCACCGGCACGATCTCCGCACCGCAGCGGTCCGCCTCGTCCATCACCAGTTCCCCGGCGCAGACCAGCGTTTCCTTGTTGGCCAAGGCGATACGCTTTTTCTCTCGGATGGCGGCCAGCGTGGCCTTCAATCCCACCATGCCAACCACGGCGGTGACTACCGTTTCCGCCTCCGGGATCACGGCGGCGTCCACCAGAGCATCTGTACCGGCCAACACCTTTACAGACGTGTCCTGCAAGCGAACTGCCAGTTCCTTTGCAGCTGCTTCCTCCGTCATCACCGCCAGGCGGGGACGGAACTTCCGGCACTGTGCCTCCATTCGCTCCACGTTGGAATTGGCGGTCAGTGCCGCCACCTGCAGGCCCAGCTGCTCCGCCACATCCAGAGTCTGACGGCCGATGGAGCCGGTGGAGCCCAATATTGAGATCGTATTCATCATAGTATGTCCTCTATGTCTCTTAAAGCATACCCGCGCACACAAACAAATAGATCCACGGAGTGATAAACAGGGTGGAATCGAATCGGTCCAACATTCCGCCGTGGGTCAGGAAAATATGGCTGTAATCCTTCACGCCCGCCTCCCGCTTGATGAGGGACATGGCGAGATCGCCCAGCTGGCCGATGGCGTTGGTCACCAGACCGGCCAGGACCAGATTCAGGTAGTTCGGCTCGTAACCCAGCCACATCCGGGCCACCACACCCCAGAGCACCAGTCCCAAGGCGCTGCCGATCAATCCGGCGACAGAACCCGCCCACGTCTTGTGGGGGCTGACCGCCGGGGCCATTTTCCGTTTTCCGAACAGCATCCCGCCGTACATGGCAAAGCTGTCTCCCAGAAAGGCCACGCAGAATGGCAGCAGTACATACATCTTGCCGTACAATCCGTCCATTCGCAGCAGGAAAATGGCGCTGTACATCATGGGAAACACTGTGCCGCCCATCATCGCTGTGGCAACATCGGCAAAGGGCATGGCGTTCGGCGTTCCGTAGCCCTTGACGGCAACGAAAAACAGGGCCGTCACCAGCGCCAGCGGCACGCACAAAATGCGGATCATACCCACGGACTGATAGCTGTCATAAAACTGCCAGGTATGCGCGTCATAGATGACCCATTCCTGCGCCACGGCAGCCAGAATGGTAAACGCATAGACACACTTGGGCACTTTCTTTCCCGCCGTGTGCAGCAGCTCATAGGCCGCGGCAGCGGCAATGCCGCACACCACGATCACCGTCACCCAGTCCGGACACAGCAGCAGCGCCGCCAGCAGCAGCGGCAGGCCGATGATGACCACCAACCATCTTTGCAACATAGAATTTCAGTCCTTTCAACACCTGTAAGGGCTTATTTCTTCACACCGCCGAACCGGCGATCCCGGCTCTGGTAGGCGGCGATCGCCTTGTCCAGCTCCTCCTCATCGAAGTCCGGCCAGAGGGCATCCGTGTAATAAAACTCGGAATACGCACACTGCCACAGGAGGAAGTTGCTCAGCCGCTGCTCCCCGCTGGGGCGGATGATCAGCTCCGGGTCCGGGATGCCGGCAGAGTCCAGATAGGTGGAAAACAGCGTTTCGTCCAGGTCCTCCGGCTTCCGCTTCCCTTCCGCACACTCCGCCGCAAACCGGCGGACAGCCCGAAGGATCTCATCCCGGCCGCCGTAGTTCAGACAGACATTGGCCTGAAAATCGTCCTTGGACAAATGCTCCGTGATCTCGTCCGTCTCGTGGGCCAACGCCCGCAGCTCCGGTGCGATGGGCGTCATGTCTCCAAAGAAGTGGAGGCGGATATGGTCCCGCTCCATGGTATCCACAGCCTCCAGCAGGTACTTCTTCAAAAGCGCCATGATAGCGGAGACCTCTGTCTCCGAGCGCTTCCAGTTTTCCGTGGAAAAGGCGTAAACTGTCAGGTACTTGACGCCGATGTTCTTGCAGTAGGTGGCGATCCGGCGGAAGGTCTCCGCCCCCCGCCTTATGTCCCGCGGTGCGCGGCAACCCCCGTTGGGTGGCCCAGCGGCCATTGCCGTCCATAATAATCGCAATATGGCGAGGTGGGCTGGCAGCCCACCCCGCCGTATGCAGCGTGTTTCGTGTCTCGATCATCAAATCTCCATCAGTTCCTTTTCCTTGCGGGCCAGCAGCTCGTCGATCTTCTTGCTGCTGTCATCCGTCAGCTTCTGAAGATCCTTTTCTGCCTGCTTCAGATCATCCTCGGTAATCTCGGAAGCCTTTTCCTTCTTCTTGAAGGACTCCATGGCATCCCGGCGGATGTTGCGGATGGCCACCTTGCCGTTTTCCGCGTACTTGCGGATCTGCTTGACCAGCTCCTTACGGCGCTCCTCCGTCAGCTGTGGGAAGTTCAGACGGATATTCCGGCCGTCATTCTGGGGATTGATGCCCAGATCGGAGTTCAGAATGGCCTTTTCGATGGATTTCAGCGCAGAACCGTCCCACGGAGAGATCTGCAAAATCCGGGGGTCCGGGGTGGAGATCGCCGCGATCTGCTGAATAGGGGTGGGGGTGCCGTAGTAATCCACCATAATGCGGTCCAGCACGGCGGCATTGGCACGGCCTGCCCGGACGGAAGCAAAGTCCGCGGCGGCAGAGTCGATGCTCTTATTCATTTTTTCCTCGTAGATCTTGTAATCGTCTTTCAACATAGCTTGGTTCCTTCCTTTCGCGCCTTTATTCTTTTACGATCGTGCCCACGTTTTCGCCGCAGAGAGCCCGGATGATATTCTCCGGATCCTTCAGGGCAAAGAGCAGCACGGGAATGTGGTTATCCATAGAAAGAGAGGTTGCGGTGGTGTCCATCACCATCAGATGCTGGGCCAGCACTTCATCATAGGAAATGCTGTCATACTTGACGGCGGTGGGGTCCTTCACAGGGTCGGCGCTGTACACGCCGTCCACGTTCTTGGCCAGCAGGATCACGTCCGCGTCGATCTCAGCCGCCCGCAGTACTGCTGCCGTATCCGTGGAGAAATAGGGGTTGCCGGTACCGGCGCCGAAGATGACCACGCGTCCCTTTTCCAGATGCCGGATTGCCCGGGAACGGATGTACGGCTCCGCGACAGCCCGCATCTCAAGGGCGGTCTGCACCCGGACAGGGGATGCCCTTCTGCTCGCAGACGTCCGCCACTGCCAGGCAGTTCATGACCGTAGCCAGCATACCGATGTGATCGGCACGGGTCCGCTCCATTTTTGCCGCCGCCGCTGTTCTTGGCGCCACGCCAGAAGTTGCCGCCGCCGACGACCAGGCCCACCTGAACGCCCATGTCCAGGCACTTCTTGATGACGTCGCACACCTGACCAATGACCTCAAAATCCAGACCGGAATGCTTGTCTCCCGCAAGGGCCTCGCCGCTGATCTTCAATAGGACACGATGATATACCGGTTTTTCCATAATGACCTCCTGTGGCATATGTTATTAGTGTCTATTTTACCTTATTTTCCGTCGTTTGGAAAGGGGGTATCCGAAGATTTTCACAGGAAAATTCCATGACCGGTTTTGTTGGAATTCCGGTCTTTTTTCCGCCCGCAACCGATAGTTGACAGCCGGGTGGTAGCCAATAGCGGCCCCGTATGGTATACTGAAGTCGAAATTCCACCGATACCCCCTATGGAAGGAGAACGCGATATGACACTTGGACAGCGCATCAGCCTGTATCGAAAAAAGCTGAATATTTCTCAGGAGGAGCTGGGTGCCCGATTGGGCGTCAGCCGGCAGGCCGTCAGCAAATGGGAGACCGACCTCTCTGCCCCGGATCTGAACAACCTGATTGGGTTGGCCCGGGAGCTGGGCGTTTCCCTGGCGGAGTTGACGGAAACGCCGGAGGAACCGGTGCCGCCGAAAAACACCAGCAAAAAGTGGTGGTTCCTCCTGAGCGTATGCGTTCTGCTGCCGGTTCTGATTGCCGGGTTCCTTCTCTACCGGGCCAGCCAGCCGTCTCTGGGACAGGTAGGTGATCTGGCGCGGCCCGTATCAGACTTCTACTTAGAATGGCAGGTCCCCCGGCGTGACGGCCGGGAATGGTACGAGTTCCTGACCTTAGGAACTCAGGCGGAACCCTTTCCCTTCCACACCTCCCTCCATCTGACGGCCCCGGAGAAGATCGTCACGGAGGGCACGGACCTCCATTTGGCCGCCGTCCACCACGCGGTCTGCGGCGGGCTGTATGTGGACTACATCCACCTTCAGGCCGACCCGGAGCAGGGGCAGGCCGCCGGGGATACCATCTGCCGCATTTCCACCATGGCCCCCCGCTTCTGGACGCCCCGTGGCATCAGCGTCGGTAACGAAAAGTCCTTTGTGGTGGACGCCTATCACTCTGGCAAGGAGGATCAGGCGGAAGGAACGCTGCTGTACGGTCTCAAGGAGGCGGATGGGTATTCGCTGGTTCCCCATGACTATCTGTATATCTGGAGCGCCTTTGAGGAGGGCCGCGGCTATCAGACGATCTATTTCTTCATAAAGGATGGCCTGGTGGCGGGCATCTCCATGGAACTGATGCAGGATATGGGAGACTTCTACGCCGCCGCCAACAATACCTCCACCTTCCCTGTGGATGAAAACGGCGACCCGGACTTCTCCCACCGGCAGGAGCTTCCGCAGGAGCCGATAGATGCCACCCGGCAGGTCTATATTGCATGGAACCAGCTTGTGACCAACGAAAACCTCTCCGCCGAGGAACGGTACGCCTACCGCCGGGATGTTTTCACCAACCTGCCGGATATGGATTGGCAGGAATTCGGGCGTTGGGCGGTATCGACAGCAGTGGTACCATATTTGCCTTGCTGGATTGGCTCTCCCAACAGGAACACTACTCCAGTGGTGATATTTATTTCATTCAGCGCGGTTATGCTGCGCGCGGCATCGACGGCGCTTACGCGGAGGATTACTGCTATCTCCTCTCCCGGGCTCTCTTTTCTGATCCGGTGGCTTATGCCAAGGCGCTGGCCCGCAGCACTGCCGATGATGAGGCGGTGCAGACTCTGATTATGGGAGGCACCGCCTACGGTGCAGACTACTACCCCGCCGACTGCGAGACAGCAGTCTCCGCTCTGGACGCCGCCATCAATGCCAATGCCTTGACGGCAGAAGAAACCGGTTGGGCCAAGCTGCTGCGGTACTATTTGGTAAATCCAAACAGCGGCTATTACGCTGACTATCCCAAGACCCCGGCAGAGCTGGAAAACTGACCATGCTTGCCGCTCCCCGCTCAAAAGACCGATCCAACACGGGCAAAACTACGAAACCGTCCCCATGTTTGGCTCTGCCAAGCATGGAAGCGGTTTCTCTGACGGATCTTGATTTCTGCCGTCATCGTGATCGAAGCAAAAAGGACAGCCGCAATGCGGCTGTCCTTTTTCAGACGATATTCGGTGTTGGGCTTAGCCCTTGACCATCTTGGCGATCTCCTCAGCGAAGTTCTCCTGCTTCTTCTCGATGCCTTCGCCCTTCTCAAAGCGGATGGCATCCACGAAGGTGATCTTGCCGCCCAGCTTCTTGGCAGCGTCAGCGATATACTGCTCCACGGAGCCGGTGAACACATCGCCGCGGACAAACTCCTGCTGCAGCAGGCAGTTCTCGGAGTAGAACTTGTTCATCTTGCCCATGACGATCTTCTCGCGGACCTGCTCGGGCTTGTTGGCCATCTTGGGATCATTCTCCATCTGGACCATCATGATCTTCTTTTCCTCGTCCAGCACGTCCTGAGAAACCTGAGACTTGTCCCAGAAACGGGGATTCAGAGCGGCGATCTGCATGGCAACGTCCTTGCCCACGGCGGTGGCGTCAATATCGCCCTCCACCTTCAGGTTCACCAGCACGCCGATCTTGCCGCCGGCATGAATATAGGGAACGGAAACGCCCTCGGTGAAGATGGCGAAGCGGCGGACCTTGATGTTCTCGCCGATGACGAGGACCATCTCCTGCTGCTGCTGCTCAACAGTCAGGTCGGTGCCGTTGTACTTGCAGGCCATCAGTGCATCCAGGTCGGCGGGCTTGCAGGCGGCCACGGTAGCGGCAACACCCTTGACAAAGTCCACGAACTTCTCATTCTTGCCCACGAAGTCGGTCTCGGCGTTGACCTCAACGACCACGCCCACGCCGTCGATGACAGCGGCGTAAGCCATGCCCTCGGCGGCAACACGGCCAGCCTTCTTGGCGGAGGCGGCCAGGCCCTTTTCACGCAGGAACTCGACGGCCTTGTCCATGTCGCCGTCGGAAGCGGTCAAAGCCTTCTTGCAGTCCATCATGCCTACGCCGGTCATTTCGCGCAGGTTCTTAACATCAGCAGCGGTAAAAGCCATAATCTTTTTCCTCCAATTTATATAGTATCGGAGCTTGCGCTCCCGCAGAGTCTTAGTTTATTCGGCAGCGGGGGCCTCAGCGGCCTCGTCCATCTGCTCGCCCTGCTTGCCCTCAAGCATGGCGTTGGCCATGACGGAAGCGATCAGCTTGATGGCGCGGATGGCGTCATCGTTGCCGGGGATCACATAGTCGATCTCGTCGGGATCGCAGTTGGTATCGGCAATAGCCACCACGGGGATGCCCAGCTTGTGAGCCTCAGCGATGGCGTTGCGCTCCTTGCGGGTATCCACGATGAACAGAGCGCCGGGCAGCTTCTTCATGTCCTTCACGCCGCCGAGATACTTCTCCAGCTTCTCAATCTCGCCCAAGTGCTTCATGACTTCCTTCTTGGGCAGCATATCGAAGGTGCCGTCAGTCTGCATGGCCTTCAGCTGGTTCAGACGGTCCACGCGGGTACGCATGGTCTTGAAGTTGGTCATCATGCCGCCCAGCCAACGAGCGTTGACATAGTACTGACCGCAGCGGGTGGCCTCTTCCTTGATGGCCTCCTGAGCCTGCTTCTTGGTGCCGACGAACAGCAGAGACTGGCCGTTCTCAGACAGCTGACGGACGAAAGCGTAAGCCTCCTCCAGCTTCTTCACGGTCTTCTGCAGGTCAACGATATAGATACCGTTGCGCTCGGTGTAGATATAGGGAGCCATCTTGGGGTTCCAGCGACGGGTCTGGTGACCGAAATGGACGCCTGCCTCCAGCAGGGACTTCATGGATACGACACTTGCCATTGTTTGATTTCCTCCAAAAATTTAGTTTGTACCTCTGGCTGTTTCCTCCCCTCTGCTAACCCGTTTTTTTACAAATGGGCACAAACAAAGAGTCCGCAGCCATGCGGAATGCTGAATTATCATAGCACAATGTGAAACGGATTGCAAGAATTATTTCCAAAAAATACGTGAAATTTTCGGCGTTTCTCCGAAAATTCCACGTTGAGCTGTTTTTTATCAGAATTTTTTCCGCCGGCGGCGTTCCAGTGCCGGGTCCCGGTGCTGGGCGGGCTTGTCGATGAGGATGATGTCATCCCCGATCCGCTGGATGCTGTCCCACGGGACGTAGTACTCCTCTCCCCTGCCGAACAGCCCGAAAAAACGGGCGGGACCGTAGACGATCAGGGCTGCCGTCTGGCCGTCCGGCATCCGGAGGTCCACGTCCCCCACAAAGCCCAGCCGCCCGCCGTCCGTAATGTTGATGACCTCTTTCCGCCGCAGTTCCCGTATCCGCATCTACGCCGCCCCCTTTCAAAAAATGGTATGCCGATCCGGGACTGTCCTATGCCGCCGGAATCGGCAAAAACCTCCCGTATAGGAAAAACGCGGCAGGGGCATACTGACTCCGTCGAGCTTAACGGCAGGAGGCGGATATATGCAGGGGAAAGTGGAGATCGCGGGGGTCAACACAGCAAAGCTGAAGGTCCTGAAAAGCAGTGAGACCATGGAGCTGCTCCGCCGCAGCAAGGCCGGGGACCGGCAGGCCCGTGAAGAACTGATCGAGGGGAATCTGCGGCTGGTGCTGTCGGTGATCCAGCGGTTCGCGGGGCGAGGTGAAAGCGTGGACGATCTGTTTCAGGTTGGCTGCGTAGGGCTCATCAAGGCCATTGACAATTTCGATATTTCCCAGCCGGTAAAGTTTTCTACCTACGGTGTGCCCATGATCGTAGGCGAGATTCGCCGCTACCTCCGGGACAACAGCGCCATCCGGGTCTCCCGCTCCATGCGGGACACCGCCTACCGGGTCTTGCAGGCCCGGGAACACCTCATGGCGGAAAACCAGAAAGAGCCGACGGTAGAGGAGATCGCCAAGGTGCTGGATATTCCCCGGGAGGAGGTTGTCTTTGCCATGGACGCCATCCTGGACCCAGTCTCCCTGTACGAGCCCATCTATGACAGTGGCGGGGATACCGTCTGCGTCATGGATCAGGTCAGCGACACGAAAAACACAGATGAGCGCTGGACGGAGCGCATCGCCTTGAAGGATGCCATGAAGCTGCTGGACCCACGGGAGCGGCGCATCCTGTCCCTGCGGTTCTACGAGGGCAAGACCCAGATGGAGGTCTCCGCCGAGGTGGGCATCTCTCAGGCGCAGGTGAGCCGGTTGGAAAAAGGGGCCATCAACACCATCCGCAAGCACTTATAGGAGAAAAACCGCCGGAGCGCTGCTCCGGCGGTCAATTCTGTATTCCACTGTGCGGTTGCAAGCGAAGCGGAACGGTTTTTGAGCATTTTGTTCTGTTTTCGTTTGACCTTTTCTGTCAAAGCGTGTAAAATGGGGCAAAATCATGTTGAGGAGTTCCTGCAAATGGATATGCAAAAAATTCTGGAATACCGCAACGCCCGCAACCGCTTCTGCCAGCGTATCGGCATCACGGTAACGGAGCTGTCCCCCGGCTATGCCAAGGTAGTCAAGACCGTAACGGAGGACGATCTGAATCCCGTGGACGTAGCCCATGGCGGCCTGTTCTTCTCCATGGCGGACAACGCCGCCGGCTCCGCCATGGCGGCTTACGGCGAACAGGCGGTGACGCTGAACGCCCAGTACAATTTCATGCGTGCAGCCAAGGCAGGCGATGTTCTGACCGCCGAGGCCCGGGAGGCCAAGCACGGCGGCACCGTCTGCGTATTCGACATCCGGATCACGGATCAGGACGGAAATCTGGATGGCACCGGCACCTTTACCTTCTACAACCTGAAAAAAAGCCCCTGAAGATTGACTGAGCAAAAAGGTCTGCCCCGAAATCGGGACAGACCTTTTTATTTGGCTTACTTTTTGAAGCTATCCTTCAGGCTGACGCTGCGGTTGAACACCGGATGGCCCGCCTTGGTATCCTTGTTATCCAGAGAGAAGTAGCCCAGACGCATGAACTGGTAGCCGGGAGCCGTCTTTTCCGCCCTCGTGGTTTTCAGCATAGCGGTCCGCGGCGGCGGCCAGACCGGCCTCCACCTTGCAGTCCGTCAGGACCTCCAGAGAGCCGGGATTCAGGCACTCGATGAAGTCCTTGTCGGCGGCGTCGGGGTTGGCGTCGGTGAACAGGTTGTCGTAAAGGCGCACCTCGGCGTCCACGGCGGTGGCGGCGTCCACCCAATGAATGGTCGCGCCCTTCACCTTCCGGCCGTCGGCGGGGTCACCGCCCCGGCTGTCGGGGTCATACTCGGCAGCGATCTCAGTCACATTACCGTTTTCATCCGTCTCATAGCCGACGCACTTGATGAGATACGCGCCCTTCAAACGGCACTCCGGGCCGCCGGGGAACAGGCGCTTATACTTGGGGATCGGCTCAGCCATGAAGTCGTCGGCCTCGATCCACAGGCTGCCGGAGAAAGGTACTTCCCGGGTCCCGGCGGAGGGGTCCAGAGGATTGTTCTCCACGGTGACGGTCTCCGTCTTTCCGGCGGGATAGTTGGTGATGGTCAGCTTGATGGGCCGCAGAACGGCCATCACCCGCTGGGCGGTCTCGTTCAGTCCTCCCGGAGGCAGTGCTCCAGGAAGCCGTATTCCACCACGTTGGCAGACTTGGCCACGCCGATGCGGTCACAGAAATTGCGGATGGAGACGGGGGTATAGCCCCGCCGGCGCAGGCCGCAGAGGGTGGGCATGCGGGGGTCGTCCCAGCCGGAGACCCGGCCTTCCTCCACCAGTTTGCGGAGCTTGCGCTTGCTCATGACCGTGTGGTCGATGCCAAGACGAGCGAACTCGATCTGACGGGGATGGGCAGGCAGATCGCAATGCTCGATGACCCAGTTGTACAGGGGACGGTGGGCCTCAAATTCCAGAGAGCACAGGCTGTGGGTAATGCCCTCCAGCGCGTCCTGAATGGGATGGGCGAAGTCATACATGGGGATAGATGCACCACTTGTCCCCCCTGACGGTGATGGTGCATGTGGTTGATCCGGTAGATAACGGGGTCCCGCATATTGAAGTTGCCGCTGGCCAGGTCGATCTTGGCCCGCAGGGTCATGGAACCGTTGGGGAACTCCCCTGCCCGCATCCGGGCAAAGAGGTCCAGGCTCTCCTCCATGGGACGGTCCCGGTAGGGAGACGTGGCAGGAACGCCGATGTCTCCCCGGTGTGCACGGAACTCCTCGGGAGACAGCTCGCACACATAGGCAAGGCCCTTTTTGATGAGGCCCACAGCCTGCTTGTAATCCTCCTCAAAATAGTCGGAGCCGTAGAAGAAGCGGTCACCCCAGTCGAAACCAAGCCAGTGGATGTCCTCCTTGATGGCCTCCACGAACTCCTCGTCCTCTTTGGTGGGGTTGGTGTCATCCATCCGCAGGTTGCACAATCCGCCAAACTTCTCAGCGGTACCGAAGTCGATGGTCAGGGCCTTGCAGTGGCCGATATGCAGATAGCCGTTGGGCTCCGGCGGAAACCGGGTATGGACGGTCATGCCTTCAAACTGTCCGCCCTGGGCAATATCCTCCTCAATAAACGTGTGGATGAAATTGCGGCTTTCGGGGGCCTCCGCCGCCGTGGTCTTGATCTCGTCAGCCATTGCTGTCAGTCCTTCCTGAAAAAATCTATCATAAATTGGCATTATACAGAAGCTATGGAGAAAATGCAAGGAAAATCCGGCGTTTTCAGCCGAAACGTCGAAAAGTCAAGGAACGGTTGTCAGTTTGCTTCCTCCCGGGGTCCCGGCAAAAACTCCTCCCCTGCCGCCGTCATGGTCAGACTCCCGGCGGAAAGCTCCGTCAGCCGGAGCTGGAACGTTTCCGCAGCCCCGGCGGGAAATGCCGTCCGGAGGGTGATGTCCGCGCCGTATTCCGCGTCCCGGACCACGCCGCCGGTGGCGGCCACCTCCAGCTTCATCCGCTCCAGCAGCGGATAAGTGCAGGGCACGTCCCACAGCGTCCACAGACCCATCCGGGCAATTCCGGCGGCGGTCAGGGCGTCCGACGCGCCCTTTGTATAGGCCCGGGTCAGCCCCCCGGCCCCCAGCAGCACGCCGCCGAAGTACCGGGTCACAACGCAGCACACATTCCAGACCTCCTGCCGCTGGAACACGTTCAGCATAGGCTGGCCCGCCGTGCCCTGCGGCTCGCCGTCATCGGAGTAGCGGACCACGCCGCCCTCTTGCAGGAGGTAGCACCAGCAGTTGTGCCGGGCGTCATAGTATTTCTTTTTCATTTCCTCGATGCGGGCCCGGGCCTCCGCCTCCGTCTCCACCTTGTAGAGGTGGGTGATGAAGCGGGAGCGCTTTTCCGTAAACTCGCTCTCGGCGTCCTGATAGGGGACGATGTACTCCGTCATGCAAACTCCTTTTCACCGGAAAAAGCCAGCCATTCTTTCTTTTTCAAGGCGTAAAACACCGTTTTGTTGGTCATTCCGATGACATTTGTTGTCTCTTTCGTGAACTGATAACGGAAGCCGCACTTCTCAATGACCCGACGAGACCGGCTGTTCCAGTCATAATGCGAGCACCAGACGGCTTCCAGCCCCAGCGTCTCAAAGCCGAAGCGCAGCAGTTCTGTTGCAGCCTCCGTCATAACGCCATGGCCCCAATACGGCCGTCCCAGCCAATAGCCCATCTCCCGCTGCTCTGTGGCAGACAGCTCCGGAAAAATCTCCGATGACGGCTGAAGGCCCACCGCTCCCAGCAGTGCGCCGCTCTCTCTGCTGAGAATCGCGCAGACCTCCGGCGCGCTGAACACATCCCGGATGACCTCCCGGCTTTCCTCCACGCTTCCGTGGGGTTCCCAGCCGCACATGGGTCCGATCTCCGGGTCCGACGCCAGAGCGTACAATGCCTCGGCATCCTCCTCCCGCCAGGGGGCGAGGAGCAGCCGCCACGTTTTCAGCGTGATCATTCCCAGTCCTCTTTCGGCGGCGTCCAGTCCGGGGTATAGTCTCCGATCTGGCCCAGCACCTTGGGCGGGCACACCGCCACAATGTCAATGGTCTCGCTGTATTCCACGGATTCCACCTTGGCCTCCCGGTACAGCATATCCAGCAGGCCGCCCTTGTCATACGGCAGGTGGATGGTCACCCGGCGGGTGCCCTTGTCCAGCCGCCGGTCGATCATTTCCAGCAGACGATCCACGCCCTCGCCGGTCCGGGCGGAGATGGAGCAGATGTCGGCGCCATGGGGCCGCAGATCGCCGGCCTCCACACGGTCGCACTTATTGAATACGTCGATGCGGGGGATCTCATTGGCTCCCAGCTCCACGATCAGCTTCTCCACAACCTCCGCCTGATGCTGCCATTCCGGGTTGGATACGTCGATGACATGGAGCAGCAGGTCGGCATACTCCAATTCCTCCAGCGTGGCCTTGAACGCCTCCACCAGCTGATGGGGCAGCTTGCGGATGAAGCCAACGGTATCGGACACCACCACATCCATTGTATCGCTGACCGTCAGCAGGCGGCTGGTGGTGTCCAGCGTGTCGAACAGCCGGTTATTGGCCGGGATCGCAGCGCCGGTAAGCTGGTTCAGCAAGGTAGATTTGCCCGCGTTGGTATAGCCAACGATGGCCACCACCGGGATCTCGTTCTTCTGCCGCTGCTGGCGCTGGGTGGCCCGGACACGGCGTACCTCTTCCAGATCTGCCCGGATCTTGTCGATCTTTTTGTTGATCAGACGGCGATCCGTTTCCAGCTGCGTCTCGCCGGGGCCCTTGGAGCCGATAGGCCCCTTGCCGCTGGTGCCGCCCTGACGCTCCAGATGGCTCCACATACCGATCAGCCGGGGCAGCAGATAGCGGTACTGGGCCAGCTCCACCTGCAAGCGGCCCTCCTTGGTTTTTGCCCGCTGAGCGAAAATATCCAGGATCAGGCCGCAGCGGTCCAATACCTGAATGCCCAGCAGCTCCGTCAGCACCCGCTGCTGTGAGGGGGAAAGGTCATTGTCGAAAATGACCATGGTAGCACCTACATTTTCAACGTAAAGCTGCACCTCCGCCACCTTGCCCTCCCCGATGAAGGTCCGGGGATCCGGCGCGGGCCGGTTCTGGAGAACGATGACGGCAGTCTCGCCACCGGCGGTCTCCACCAGGGCGGACAGCTCGTCCATACTTTCCTCGGTGGCACTGTCCTCCCGCAAAACCGGGGAGTTCAGGCCCACCAATACAACTTTATCTCGAATTTCTTCCTTTTTCGGTAACAAATGTGTCTCTCCTTGCGTTTGGGAGGCCCCGTGTCAAATGGGTTTCCCATTTCATTGATGTGTCCAGTATATCCGAATTTTGAAAAAATGCAATAAAAAAAGCAGTGGTCTGCAGATGCAGACCACTGCTGGATGTGACGAAGTGTACAGGCTTACTTGTTCAGGCCGAACTTCTTGTTGAACTTGGCCACGCGTCCGCCGGTATCGACCAGCTTCTGCTTGCCAGTGAAGAAGGGGTGACACTTCGAGCAGACTTCCACCTTGATATCACTCTTGGTAGAACCTGTCTCAATCACATTACCGCAGGCGCAAGTAATCGTAGTCTGCTGATAATTGGGATGGATTCCTTCCTTCATTGCTCTCGTTCACCTCTTTCTGGTACAAAACTACCTCTATGGAGCTTTCACCCCACAAAAGCTAAATAAGCATATCACATCGGAACACAGATTGCAAGCATTTTTTCCGGCTTTTGCGAAAAAGCTTGAAATTACGAGATTTCCACGGTTTTTCCGGCTTGCAGGAAGTACAGTGCCTTCCGTGTCACCGCCTTTTCCAGCACCCGTTCCAGCGCCAGAGAGTACGCCGCCAGCTGGCCCCGGTACAGCTCTGCGTGCTGCGCCACATCTTCCTCCGTCTGTACGAAGTCGGTCTTAAAGTCCACCACCGTGATGCCCTCCGGCGTTTCAAACCAGCAGTCCACCACGCCTTGCAGCAGGATGCTGTCCTCCTCCGCGGCTGCCGGGTCATAATCCCGGGCCGGCATCAGCACCGTGAACCGATACTCCCGCGCCGCCGTTTCCGCCTGCCGCATTTCCTCAGCCAGCGGGGATTCCAGAAAGCGCCGCAGAGCGGGAACGTCCACAGCCGCCGCCTGCTCCGCCGTCAGCTTGGCCTCCAGCCGCAGCTTTTCCACCTGTCCGGGCACATCCAAATTTTGCAGATCCAGATACTGCAAGACAAGATGGGTGGCGGTGCCCCGCTCCGCCGGTGTCAGTCCCTTTTTCTCCCGGCGGAATTTCGGCTGGACAAGGGGCCGGATATAGGGCGTGTGGTAGGCATCTTCCGCGATCTCCTGATCCAGCGCCCGGCCCTTTAGCTGCGTGGCGGTGAGTTTGGCGGGGAGAGTTGTTTCCCGCTGATAGGGATACCGGAAGGTCAACAGCGCCGGGTCAAAGAGCGTTTCTCCTGCATCCTTCTCCGTGTCGGACACAGCCGCTCCGGGCGCCCATCCGAAGTCATCGCCGTCATGGATGAACACCTGCCATGGGGCGGTATCGCCGGTATACAGACCGCCCGCCATCACCCCGGCCATATCCCGCAAAGGCGCGGCCTCCGGGCGGCACAGCAGCGGCAGTAAGATCCAATCTCCGAAGCACTTCCCCTCCGCCACCACCTCCGGCATGACGGGACAGGCCGCGGCAGCAGTCAGTTTTTGAAGGCGCTTTTCCGCGCCGTACAGCGCGTCTACCAAAATCAGCTTTTCCTTTGGCCGGGTCATGGCCACATACAGGATCCGCTGTTCCTCCGCAAGATTTTCACGGCGAAGCTTTTCTTCCAGCGCCAGCCGGGCCATGGTGGGATAGCGGATCTTCCGCTTCAGGTCGATGCACAGAGGGCCAAGGCCCAGTGCCGGGTGCACCAGCACCGGCGTATCGAAATCCTGCCGGGAAAAGGCGTGCTCCAAGTCGCAGAGGAACACGATGGGAAATTCCAAGCCCTTGGATTTGTGAATACTCATCATCTGAACGCCGCCGCTCCCCCCGGCGGTTTTCACGGCGGGAGCCTGCCCGGCGTCAATGAGCCGCCGGAGCTGTGTGATGAAGGCGAACAGCCCCCGGTAGCCGCTGCTCTCAAAGCGCTCGGCATGGCGGGTCAGGGCTACCAGATTTTCCTGCCGGACGCCGCCCTCATCCATCGCGCCGAAGATACCAGGCAGATGCAGCATATTGTAGATGTGCCACAGCAGGCGGCACACGTTCATGTCTGCCGCCGCGTCCCGCAGGCCGGTCAGCGTCGTCAGGAACGCTTGTACGTCCTCGCCGCCGTCCGCCAGCAGAGCGTCATAGAAGTCTCCCTCCCGGTCACGGCTGCGGATCTCCGCCAGACGGTCCGGCGTAAAGCCGAATACCGGGGAACGGAGCACGGCGATCAGGGGCACATCCTGCCGGGGATTGTCGACGATCTCCAACAGGGCCAGCGTGACAGAGATCTCCGGGGTCTGGTAGAAATCGCCGCTTTCCTCAAAGGAGCAGGGCACATCCCGCTCCGCCAGCGCTTGGGCGAAGGCGGCGGACCGGCTCCCCGGAGAGCGCATCAGGATCACGATGTCCTCCGGGAGGCAGGGCCGCAGCGTGCCATCCTCCCCGGTGACGGGATACCCCTCATCCAAAAGCTGACGGATACGCTGCGCCGTGAACCGGGCCTCCGCCAGCAGCCGTTTCACCGGGCGCTCATTTGCCGCCGACTTCTGATGGGCGGAGATGAGGTGGAATTCCGTCTCGCAGTCCTTCCGGGGCGGGTAGTACTCCGCGCCGAAGTGGAGGGACTCGTCCTCGCCGTATTCCATCTCTCCCATCTCCGCCGACAGGATGTTGGAGAAGATGAAATTGGCCGCGTCCAAAATCTCTCCTCGAGAGCGGAAGTTTTTGGACAGCAGAATTTTGCGGTCCTCCCCTTCCGCCGCATTTTCAGCAGGTGTGAAGTTGCGGTACTTGTCAAGAAAAATCGTAGGGTCCGCCAACCGGAACCGGTAAATACTCTGCTTTACGTCCCCTACGGTAAAGAGGTTTTTGCCTTCACGGGACACCGCCCGGAAAATGGCGTTCTGCACCTCGTTGGTGTCCTGATACTCATCCACCAGGATCTCCCGGTAGCGGCCCGCCACCTGACGGCCCAGTTCCGTAGGCGCGCCGTTCCGCTCCACCAGCAGACGAAGGGCCAGATGCTCCTGATCGGAGAAGTCTGCGCAGTTCATCCGCAGCTTTTCCGTCCGGTACGCGTCGGAAAAGTCCGCCGTCAGCTTCAAAAGGGCCGTCATGGCAGGGGCCATGGTCTGAAGGTCCTCCATGGCCTCCGTATCGCTGACCGCCAGCATGGGAGCCAGCTTTTTGGCGGCAGTTTTGGCGTTCTCCCACAGCCCCTTCAGTCTCACGACCTCCGGGTCCTCCGCCATTCCCTTCGGCGTGGTGAGCCGGGGGAATTCCAGTCCATCCAGAGAAACGCGGGCGGCCTCCCAGTTCTGTGCTGCCGCCAAGGGTGCGAAGCTGCGGCTGGCCCGCAGAAATTTTTCGCCATATCCCTTATAGAGATCCCCGCCCACGGTGGACTGTCCCGCCCGCCGCAGCGCTTCCATATAGTGAAACCCCTTTCGACGGATGACCGCCAGCAGCTCGGCGGCGTAGGGCGTTTCGTCGAAGTCCCCGCTCCGATTTTCCCAGATCGTCCGATTTTCCGCGAGCCAGTGTTCGGGATCAGCGTGACTTTGCAGCTTTTCGTAGGTTTCCAGCACCAGATCCTCCAGGGCGCTGTCATCCCGGCCCGCGCCCAGCGTATCCGCCAGCAGCGCGCCGCCCTCGTCCAGTTCCTCGTAAAACCGCTCCAGTACCCGGGTCAGCACCCGCTGGCGCAGGAGCTTTGCGTCATTTTCGTCCAGCACCCGAAAGTCCGGCGTCAGGGTATAGCGCTCTCCCTCCTGTGCCAGAAGATGGGTGTTCTCCCGCAGCAGCGCCGTGCAGAAGGCGTCCACGGTCTTGATGTCCGCCTGATACACCCGCAAAAGCTGGCTGCGGAGGTGTCGGTCCTCCGGGGTCTCCGCCATCCGTTTGGACAGTTCGGCGGCGATCTTGCTCCGCAGCTCGGCGGCGGCAGCCTTCGTGTAGGTGATGATGAGAAAATCATCGATATGGCAGTGGTCTTCCGTCACATATCGGAACAGCCGCTCCACCAGCACCTTCGTCTTGCCGGACCCGGCGGCGGCAGACACCAGCAGGCTGCCGCCCCGGTTTTCCACCGCCGCTTGCTGCTGCTCCGTCAGTTTCAGCTTTGCCATGGGTCACCGCCTCCTTCCTCAAGTTCTTTCCAAAATTCCTCCGGTTTTACCGGCAGGATGTACCGCAGACGGTCCCGATCCCGGCCATCCCGGAACTGACAGGCGGAGACCCAGTCGCAGAAGCGGCACTGGCTGTCCTCCTCGCTGTGGCAGCAGGGGTCCGCGTCGATGTTGCCGCTGCACAGTTCGTCGGAGATCTGCCCCAGCAGCCTGTCAACATACGCGCCCAGCTTTCCCAGCCGGGCGGCGGAGGCAAGGCTCCCGGAGAGATTTCCGTCCTTGCTGATCCGCAGCGGCAGATAATGAGGCTCCGTCAGGGCCTCGTGCTCCATGGCCTGCAACACCGCCGGATCCTCCAAGAGAAGTCCGGAGCGCTTCAGCGTCTTTTCCCGCTCCTTTTGCAGAGCTTCCTGAGAGATGCCCCGCTCCGCCGGCAAAATCTCGTCCCGGGCGGGGAGATACAGCACGCCTGCCGGCTCGATCTCTTTTCCGAAAAATTCCGCCCCCTCCTTTTGCAGGGCAAAGAGGTACAGCAGCATCTGAATATCCAGTCCCATGCGGACGTTGGCCAAATCGAATTTCTTCTTGCCGGATTTGTAGTCCACCACCCGGAGGTACAGCTTATCGTCCTTGATCCAGCCGTCCACCCGGTCCACCTTGCCGCCTACCCGCAGCTCCCCGTCCGGCCGGGAAATGGTGACGGCGGGCAGTGTTCCGTCCTTCCCTCCGAACCCCAGTTCGAAGGCCATGGGGACGAAATCCGAGTGGCGCAGTTCCTCCGCCACCTGGTCAATGATAGCGTAGGCGTTGGTCCGCAGACGGTTGAACAGATACCGGAACCGGGGGGTACGGTTCTGGAAATTGTGCAGCTCCTGTTCCGCGTATTGGTCGATATATTGTCGGGTCAGGCGGTGAAGTTCTTTGTTATCCACCGCGGCAAAGCCGCCCTGCCCCAGTACGTCCCGGGTGACATTTTCCAACAGATAGTGGAGAAACGTGCCGATCTGGGGCGCGTCGAAGGAGGCCGGTTCTCGGGGTTTGGCCCGCAGACCGTACTCCATGAAGTAGGCGAAGTGGCAGGAGCGCATCCGTTCCAGCCGGGAGGCGGTCATGGAAACCCGCTCTCCGTAAATGGCCCGGACCGCGGCGGGAGACAGACTGCCCCGTCGGGCCGCGGCGGCCCGCTCCATGGCGCTTAAATGCCGGGCACAGTCCGGCTCCTGCTGAAAATACCGCCACAGGGGGCCGTCGGGGTCCTGTCCCGCCATTTCCAGCGCAGGTTCAACGGCTGACAGGCGATATGCCTTGTCAGCTCGCTCGTGTTCCACACGCAGCTCCGGGAATAGTTTCCGCAGCCGCTCCACCACAAACGCGGGGCGCAGTTCGCTGCCGGAAACATCCGTCACCGGATAGCTCACCGTCAGGCCCGCCGTGGGCTGGGCAAGCGCGGCGTAGAGGTTTTGCAGTTCAATGCCCATCCGTTCCATGCCGGTGGGGGCCAGCTCGACGCCCCGGAGGGCCAGCGCCTGACGGTCATCCTCGTTCAGCAGGCCGCCGCTCTGACCGGGGTCCGGCAGCACGTGGTCATTGGCTCCCAGCAAAAAGAGGTAGCTTGTGGTATGCCGGTCATTCCGGGTGATCTCACTGACGGACACCTGATCCAAAGCCACGGGGATGGTACCCACGCTGTACTGGGTCAGCACCAGTCGGAACAGCCGCTCAAACTCGCTCTGTTCCAAGTGTTCTTCCCCTAAAATTTCAACAAACTGATCCAGCACACCGCAGAGGATCTCCCAAAGCTGAGCGGTCTCCTCCGCCTCCTGCATCCGGCCCGCCTCCGCCTGGGCGTGCATCCGCTCCGTCAGGGCCGTTTCCAGTTTCAGCTCCTCCATGAAACCGTACAGGGCCTCTACATAGTCCCGGGCCGTCTCCCCAGCCTTCAAGCCCGCCGCCAGACGCTCCAGCGGTTCCCGCACCCGGCGGCGCAGTTGATTTACCTGCGTCAGCACGGCCTGCCGCCGGTCATTCCACGGCGCGCCGTAGCCGTCCGGGTTTTCCGTCCAGTCCTCGTCCCGGAGCCACGTCTGGCCGTGGATGTCCCATTTCAGAACATAGTTTTCCAGCAGGTCACATTCTTCTGCCGTCAGGCCCGCCAAACCGGTTTTCAGCCAGCGGAACATATCCTCGTACTCATAGCCGTTGGAGATGGAGGACAGCACGCCGGTCAGCAGGCTCAGCACCGGCTTTTCCAGAATGTCGCTGCGGCGGCTGAGATACACCGGGATCCCGTACCGCTCAAACACCGTTTCGATGGTCCCGGCGTACTCCGTCATATTCCGGGCCGCCACGGTGATGTCCCGGCAGCGGCACTTCCCCGCAGCCAACAGACGGCGGATGTCGGCAGCGGTCTGCTCCACCTCGGAATAGACAGTGGCGGCCTCCCTGAGCCGGATGGCGGTGCTGTCGCCCTCATAGGGCAGATTCTCCCCAAAGAAATGGCGCTCCAAATGTCCAAGTGCTGACGGGTCCTCATTTGTTAAGGATAGTAGCTTTACAGGTTTCCCCTCAGAAGCGGCCAACCGCTCCAGCATGGACATGGTTTTCAGCGTGGGTTCAAAGATCTCCTCCCGGCTGTTGACCTCCCCTAACAGCGTGACCGTGACAGACCGGGCCTGCCGCAGAAAAATCGCCAGCGCCCGCCGCTCCTGCGCGTTGAAATAGGTAAAGCCGTCGATGAAAATGTCCTTGCCCCGCACATAGCCGGACTCCTCCAAATGGTCGCAGAGCTTGGTCATCCGGTCCCGTGCGTCCAGACCGGGACGGCGGAGCCGGGCCTCATAGGCGGCGTAGAGCAGACTCAGATCCGTCAGTTTGTCGTGGGTGGCACCGTCTATGTCCTGCGCCTGCTGGTACAGGATCTCCGGGGTCACCTCGTAGCTTCGCAGTTCGTCGAACAGCGCCAGCATCTGTTCCAGAAAGCCCACCTTTTGCGAGGGTTTCCGGTATACGGTCATCTGGGGGGCCGTTTCCAGCAGCGCCCGCTGGAGGGTCAGCAGCTTGCCGCCGTTGTCCAGCGTCACATCCGCGATGCCGCCGGTGATGCTTAGCACCCGCTCGCCCAGCCGCCGAAAACTCAGCACCTCGGCATGACGGCTGGCGGTATCGCCGCAGGCGCTGCACACGTCCACCTCCGCCTGATGGGAGGCGTGCTCCGGCACCAGCAGGATCTGCTGGCTGCTCTCCCCCAGCTCCGCCATCCGCCGCAGCATGGTATCCGATTTTCCCGTTTTGGCACGGCCGATCAAGATCGTCAGCATAGTGACCTCCCGCAGTTTGTTTTTTTCCCATTCTATCACAACACCGCCGCCAAAAACAGACCCGATTGCCTTTTTTTCACCGCCATGCTACAATGGCTTCGCTATGAATTCTGACATACAGGAGTGATCGTCATGCCCCATATTCCACAGGGCACCACGGATACCGTGGCCCTCGAGCTGTTTGAACCGGCGCTGGACGCCGCCCTGCGCCCCTCCCCGGATTACGATGTAAGCCGCTGGCTCTATGTGCCCAACACCTATTCCGAATACCGTTACATTTTAGGCACCCGGGGCCAAAAGTCTCTGATCTGCGTGGGGATCAACCCCTCCACCGCCGCGCCGGACGCGCTGGACCCCACCCTGCAGTCCGCCCAGCGCATCGCCCTGAACAACGGCTATGACAGCTTTCTCATGTTCAATGTCTACGCCCAGCGTGCCACCCGGCCGGACGATATGGAGCGGGTGTGCAACAGCGCTCTCCACGAGGAAAACCGAAAAGCCTTCCGCTATCTGCTCTCCCTTTCGGAGTCCCCTGCTATCTGGGCCGCCTGGGGGAACATCATCGAAAAGCGGGATTACCTCATGGACTGTATGCGGGATTTCGCCGCTGACGGTCAGGCCGCAAACGCTCAATGGTTCACCGCCGGGCCGCTTCTGAAATCCGGCCATCCCCACCATCCCTTATATCTGAAATCCACTACTGCATTGCAGCCCTTTGATATTGACGCTTATCTGTGCCGCTGATCCAGCCGCCCGTCTGGATTTCCGGGCGGGCGGTTTTTATCTTTGCCCTCCCTTGTCAAAAAAACACAAAAGTCCTCCGCTGAACAACGCCGAATTTTGGTGAAGCGGCGGCAGATTGGTTATTGAACATTCAATTTTGACGTGTATAATGAATTATTATTCATGTGTCTTCATAGGAGGCTGCTTATGAAAACCTACAACTTTAAATATGGACATGGGTCTGTGTCCCTTTCCCTGAACGAAGCGGATATTCTGGCGGAGCTGCATGGAACAGAGACGCCACCCATCAGCGACATCCGTTCTGCCCTGTTCGCCTCGCTGGAGCAGCCCATCGACAGCGCGCCTCTGCGCCAGCGGGTCCGCCCCGGAGATCGGGTGGCGCTGGTAATCAGTGACATGACCCGATTCTGGATGCGGCAGGATCTGGTGATCCCCCATCTCGTTGACTATCTCATCGACGAATGCGGCGTACAGCCGGAGCATCTGACCATCGTGGTGGCCAACGGCACTCACATCGGCGGCGATGAGCAGGAACTGCGGACACTGGTCACCGACGGGGTCTATAACCGGGTCCGTGTGAAGAATCACGACTGCGAGGCCAAGGATCTTGCCTATCTGGGCACTACGCCCCATGAGACACCAGTGTGGATCGACCGCACTGCCGCAGAAGCGGATCTGGTGGTCTGTTTAGGCGCCGCCACCCATCATGTGATGGCCGGCTTCGGCGGCGGACGGAAGAGCATCCTCCCCGGCATCAGCGGCTTGGAGACCATTCGCCACAACCACGCCTATTCGCTGGACAGCACCAAGCTCCGCACCAATCCCGCCATCGGAAACGGCGTGTTGGCGGGAAACCCGCTGCACGAGGATATGTGCGAGGCGGCGTCACTGGTGAACAACCTCTTCATGGTAAATCTGGTGATGAACGCCGACATGAAGCTCTCGTATATCTTCTCCGGCCACTATCTGACCTCCTGGGAGCGGGCCTGTACTGCCGTGGATGACATTTACCGGGTGGATATTCCCTGCCGGGCAGACGCCGTGGTCACCAGCTGCGGCGGCTTTCCCAAGGACATCTCCCTCTATCAGGGCACCAAGACCATTGACAATGTGGAATCCGCGCTGAAGCCCGGCGGTACGCTGGTTCTGATGATCGAAGCGCCGGAGGGCGGCGGCCCCGCCGAGTACTTCGACTGGAGCAAGAATTTACAGGACGGCTCCATTGAGCAGCGTCTGCGGGAGGCCTTCACCGTGGCAGGCTACATCTTCTTTCTGAACTGTGAGCAGGCCCAGCGGTACCGCATTTTCATGTATTCCTCCATTGATCCCCAGACCGTTGCACCCATGGGGATCCACGCCTTTTCCGATATGGACGCCTTACTGAAAGCCGCGGAACTGGACGGAAAATCCACCTATATCATTCCCAACGGGTCCACTGTGATCCCCCGGGTGAAAGGAGAAACGCTATGAGACCTGTAAAATCATATATCGCCAAGCGATTTCAGAATTCCGACGCCGGACTGAGTCTGGACACCGACGCGCTGGCCCGGTATTCGGATATCATTGATCTCAGCATCGGCGACACGGACTTTATCACCGATGACGCCATCATCGACACCGCCTTCCGGGAAGCCAAGGCCGGGTACACCCACTATGGAGATCCGAAGGGTGATCCGGAGCTGATCCGCTCCGTCTGTGACGCATGGCAGACGGATTTCAAGCAGCCCCTCTCCCCGGATCACGTTCTGGTCACCGCTTCCAGCAGCATGGGAATGGCGCTGGTGATGCTGTCCGTTCTGGACCCCGGTGACGAGGTCATCGTCTTTTCCCCCTACTTCTCCCTCTACCGCACCCAGGCGGAACTGGCCGGCGGTGTGTGCGTGGAGGTCCCCACCTATGCAAGCGAGGGATGGGCCATTGACGAAGCCCGTCTCCGGGCGGCCATCACCCCCCGTACCAAGCTCATTGTGTTCAACAATCCCTGCAACCCCACCGGCATGGGCTATGACCGCTCCACGCTGGAGCTGCTGGGCCGGGTGGCGGAGGAGCATGACCTGCTGATCGCGGCGGATGAGATCTATACCACCTACCTCTATGAGGGGGACTTCATCCCCCTCCGCACGATCCCGGGGCTTGCCCACCGGGTCATCACCCTGAACAGCTTTTCCAAGAATTTTCTCATGACCGGCTGGCGGGTGGGCGTAGCCATCTGCGGAGCCGGAGATACTGGAGGTCATGAGCAACATCAACAACTCCTGATCTATACGGCCCCTTCCATCTCCCAGCGGGCCGCCATACAGGCGCTGGCGATCCGGCAGACCATTCGTGAGAAATACGTTCTGGCCTACCGGGACCGCATTTTCTACGCGGCGGACCGGATGGAGCAGATCCCCTACCTCAGTCTGGTACGGCCCAAGGGTACCTTCTACCTCTTCCCCGGCATTGAGAAAACCGGCCTCAGCGCCGAGGACTTCTGTCAGGCGCTTCTGGAACGGGCACACGTTCTGGTCACACCCGGCACGCTGTTCGGCAGCACCGGCGCCGGACATTTCCGCATTGCGTGTACGGTGGGGCTGGACCGCCTGAAGGAAGCCTTTGACCGGATGGAGGGCCTGTCCTTCTGACGACAATTTATTCGCGCGTTGTGAATATTTATAAATATTCATTCAGCAAGTTTTCGATTATATACAGTTTGCCTATTGATTTTAGTTGAATATTGCGTATAATCATACGTATAAACAGAGTTGATTCAATAATCACTCAGGATTTGGAGGATAACATGAAAAAGAATACATGGAAAAAGCTCCTGTCTCTGGCGCTGGGCGCCATGATGATGCTGTCTCTGCTGACCGGCTGCGGCAGCAAAACTGAAGATTCCGCTCCGGCGGACAGCACCCCGGCTGAGGAAACCCCGGCAGAACCGGCCGCAGCGGCAAGTCTGCTGGAAAAGGTCAAGACCAGTGGCAAGCTGGTAGTGGGTACGGAAGCCCAGTACGCTCCCTACGAGTTCAAGGATCTGAATGCTAACTTCGCAGGCTGCGATATGTGGCTGGCCCAGCAGATCGCCGATCATCTGGGCGTGGAACTGGAAGTGGTGGATATGTCCTTTGACGGCATCATCCCCGCCGTGAAGTCCGGTCAGGTGGATCTGGGCATCGCCGCCTTCACCAAGACCCCTGAGAGAGCCGAGGAGATCGACTTCAGCGACCTGTATGAGAAAAGCGCTCAGCTTCTCATTGTAAAGGCAGGCAACGCGGACCTGTATTCCACCAAGGAATCTCTGGCAGGCCAGAAGGTCGGCGCGCAGAAGGGCACCATCCAGTCTCAGCTGATCCAGACCGCTCTGCCTGACAGCGAGCTGTTCGAGCTGGAAAAGTATCCCGCTCTGGCGTTGGAAGTTCAGAACGGCAACATCGCCGGCCTGGTGGTGGATCAGGCTGTGGGCGAATCTCTGATCGCCACCAGCAACGGCGGTCTGGAAGTCTCCAACTTCGCCTTCACCTCTGAGGAAGCCTCCTTCGGCAAGGCCGTTGTGGCCGCCAAGGGCAGCGAGGATCTGCTGGCAGAAGTCAACACCGTCATCAATCAGGTGGTCAATGACGGCAGCTACCTGAAGGCTTATGACGAGGCTGTGGAGCTGGCAGCCAGCATGGGTCTGTAAAATAAATACCGATTCTGATTAGAACCAAGCACGGACGCGCGGGGAACCAATTCTGGTTCCTCGCGTGCCCGCCTGATATTTGCCGGATACCGGCACACAAACAAGGAGGAATTCTCCCATGGCCTTTTTGGAAACCATGGCAAAGCTGATAGAACGCTACAACAGCTTTTTCACCGAAGGCATCGTCAACACGCTCATCATCGCCGCCTTCTCCGTTCTGTTCGGCGCGATACTGGGCACCCTGATGGCCTCTCTGCGGATGTGCCGCATCCCTCCCCTGCGGTGGATCGCAGTGGCGTACATCGAGTTTGTCCGCGGAACGCCGCTGATGGTGCAGCTCATGTTTATCTTCTACGGTCTGCCTATGATCGGCATTACCATTCCTAACATTCCCTGGATTCCCAACTTCTCCCGGTTTGCCGCCGGTATCGTGGCTATGAGCATGAATAGCTGTGCCTATGTAGCGGAGATCATCCGTTCCGGTATTCAGGCTGTGGACGGCGGACAGATGGAGGCCGCCCGGAGCGTTGGCTTCAGCAGCGGCGAGGCCATGCGGCTGGTGGTCCTCCCTCAAGCTATCCGCAATATTCTCCCGGCGCTGGGCAACGAATTCGTCACCGTCATCAAGGAATCCTCCATTGTCTCCGTGATCGGCATTGCCGACCTGATGTTCCGCACCAACGATGTGATCGCCGTGACCTACAAGAATCTGGAATGTCTGGCTGTGGCGGCGCTGTGCTACTTCGTGCTGACCTTCGTCAGTAGCCGGGCGGTGTCTCTGGCGGAAAGGAAGCTGTCCCATGGAAAATAAGCGTGAAATTCTGAAGGTTGTGGACCTGCAAAAAAATTCCACAAGCTGGAGGTCCTCAAGGGGATCAGCACCACCTTCCACGAAAATGAGGTGGTCTCCATCATCGGTCCCAGCGGCGGCGGCAAGTCCACCTTCCTCCGCTGCCTGAATCTGCTGGAGCAGCCTACCTCCGGCCAGATCCTCTTTGACGGCACGGATATCTGCACCATCAAGGGCAAGGCCATCGACCACTGCCGTCAGCGGATGGGCATGGTGTTCCAGCAGTTCAACCTGTTCAGCAACATGGACGTGATGCACAACCTCACCGCTGCCCCGGTGCGCATTAAGGGGATGTCCCAGTCCGACGCACAGGAGAAGGCCTTGGAGCTTTTGGCAAAGGTGGGGCTGGCCGACCGGGCCGACGCCTATCCCAGCCAGCTTTCCGGCGGCCAGAAGCAGCGGATCGCCATTGTGCGTTCCCTGATGATGGACCCGGAGGTCATGCTGTTCGACGAGCCTACCAGCGCTCTGGACCCGGAGATGATCGGTGAGGTGCTGGACGTGATGAAGGATTTGGCGGAGAGCGGCATGACCATGATCGTGGTGACTCACGAGATGCGCTTCGCCCGGGAGGTCAGCAGCCGTACCATTTTTCTGGACGGCGGCGTCATCGGCGAGGATAAGCCCTCCCACGAGCTGTTCTCCCATCCAGAAAGCCCCCGGCTCGTCACCTTCCTGAATAAAGTTCTGTAAAACCTGTAACAGCCCGTGCGGAATTGATCCGCACGGGCTGTTGTCATTTGGTCAGCTTTGCTTTTAAGGTCTGCCACAGCTCCACTGATTTGAATTTTAGGATATAGCCCTCGTCCGCCTCCGTGATGAGGGCCACCTCCTGATCCGTCAGTCCCGCATCCAGCGCGACGGTGGGAACATCGCTGGCCGCCGCCGTACACAGGGGCGGAAACACCACGCACCACCAGTTCTGCCCCGCCGCCTCTCCGATCAGGACCCGCAGAGCCAGATATTCCCCGGCGGGCAGGGCAAAGCCGTCATATTCCTTTGTAGGAAAGGACGTTTCCGCCAGCTCCGCCCGGACGCCGTAATCATAGCCGTTGGCCGTGA
>VOFI01003898.1_pt1 | contig 97856 bp, 99 predicted proteins | sample 5384131 | NCBI WGS metagenome assembly VOFI01 (sample SAMN12384728, study PRJNA508395) | human gut metagenome | isolation source: healthy gut H | host: Homo sapiens
CTGGGAGCTGCCGGAATACATGTACCCGATCACGTAGGTATATGGCGTGCCGTTTCGGTCCGCGCCCATCCGCCGCCCGCGGCGAACGCCGTGGATGCAAGCAGCGTCACACACAGCAGCAGCGCAAGCAGGCTTGCGCTATACCGTTTCCATTTCTGTTTCATCCTTCTTTTTTCCTTCTTTCCGCTTGTATTTGAAAAGGGCGGCTGGTTTTTCCAGCCGCCCTTTTTCACAAAAGAATATATAGCAATAGTTTTTCGCCCGGAACACGCGGGGCCGGGCGCGCAGCACCTGGCTTTTGAATACCGCCCACAAAAATTTTTCCAGCGGCATCCCGTTGTAGGTAAAGAATCCGGCCAGCGCCAGCGGCGCGGCCCCCAAAATACATACCCAGCCCGTCGCTTCTGTTCCAAGCGTATCCACACATCCAAAATACATCCCCACCGCTGCTCCCACAGCGGCAAGCGAGCATCCGAACTGCCGCAGCGACAGCCCGAAAAAAATGCTTTCATGGTATTGCCGTACTTCCTTCGGCACCTTTATCTCCAATTCTGTTTCACCTCGTTACAGGCTCATCATTTCCCGCACGATGCGGTCCGAGCCTTTTACCAGTCCCACAAGGACCATCATGTTGAAGATCATTTCCGCCACATAGGTCCAAACCATCGAAACCGCTGAGCCTGACGGTGCCGCGGGCGACCCGCTGCCCATATATGCGGAAAAGATCAGGCAGGACAGCACGATGACCGCACCTTCCAGGCACACGCCCACATATCCTTTGAGGAACGCGCCTTCCCGTGGCCGCCGTCTCGCTGCTGCCAAATGCCGCGATGGGCACCGGGGCCAAAGCTGTGTAAATGTAGAGTTTGAAAAAACGGCTATACACCGTCATGATCAGGATAAAGGAAAGTACGGTAATGAACAGGCTGCCCAAAATCGTCACGAGCCACAGCGGGATGGACGCGAGAAAGCCCACGTTTCCGATGGCCGCGCTGATCTCGCCGGGCAATGTGCCCACGTTCCCGCCATACCGCCCATCTGCCCGGCCACCGTGCTTACAATGCCGCCGCATATATCGAACACGGCCAGCATCAGCGGCATACAGTAGGTGACGGCGGCTTTTGCCGCCACAAAATGCAGGAAATACCGCAAAGCCGCCTCCGGGCGGCGCAGCTCCTGAAAATTCACCGTGTTTTTGAACAGCCCCATGGCGAAAAACAGAACGAGCAGGCCGTACCCGATGGCCTGCAGCGCGCCGTTGATCTGCACAACGATGTTCCATATCCCGCCCCCTTAAATTCCTGCGGCGTCATGCTCACAAGCTGCCAGATCTCCGCCAGCTTCTCATTCCATGTCGCCAATGCATTTTCCAGATTCTCTACGATCCAGTTGTCATCCAAATGATTTCACACCTCCACAAACAAACAGGGCGGCCGTTTCCGGTCGCCCTGTTCGTCAAACTCTTTTCAATTCACCGAATCAACCATTGATAGTCCTGTCGGCAGTCTACAATAAAATCCACAAATACTTTATCGTCCGTAACAACGTATATAACCAAATAATGCTCTGCAAAATGCAGTTTTCGATATGGATGTCCGCATCTTCTTCATCATTCAGTTCCGGCATCGCTCCGGCATCTGTGCCAGGCTTCGTATACCTTCCATCAGGGATACCCTCAGCTTTTCCGCTGCCTGCGGGTTCACTTCCGCCAAGAAAGATACATGCGCCTTCATCATCTGCCGCGCCTTATCCGAAATCAGTACCCTATACCTCTGCCCGTCCATGCCCTGACGCCTCCGCAATCGCCCTTCGCAGTTCAGCATCCACTTCATCAACAGAATAGTATTTTGCCCCGTGATTCGGTCGCGTTCTTCCCGGCAGGTTCCTCCCGCAATTTCAACATTTTCTCACGGCGGGAAAAGGCTTCGATATCCATTACCACAAGATCACCCTCGCCGCTTTTGGTCAAGTACACAGGCTCTCCTGTGGATTTGCACAGCTTTGAAATTTCGTTGTAGTTGTTGCGAATAGACGCCGATGGTTTGATGTTCATACTCCGCCCTCCCTGTTACAAATTGAGTACATATATATCTTACCCTCAAAATATTACCGCGTCAACTACACCGTAATAAAGTCCAAAATCTCCTTTGCAAACATGATGAGCAGGCCGCCGAAAAATGCCAGAAAGCCGTTGGCCCGCTGGCTGGAATCATGGCTCTGTACCGCAAGGCCGATCTGTACAATGCCGTAGCCCGCCACGATAACGCCCACGGCGCGCACGCACTGGAACACCAGGTCGGACAGGTTGTTGATGGTGTCCAGCGGCCCCGATGCGCCGCCCTGTGCAAAGGCCGGGACCGCCAGCAGCGCGCCCAGCAGGCACACCAATACAATACGCGCATATCCGATGCGCGCCTTATGGCCGCGCTTTGCATCGCGCAGCGCCGCCGCGTCAGGCTTGTTCTTTTTTTCGTTCAATTTTCTTTTCCTCCAGTTCTTCTTTGCTGTGAAGCACCTCAAACGCCGAAAGCAGCTCCGGCGCAAGCGGCGTTCCCTTTTCCATTCTTCCTGTACATCCTCTGCCGGAATACTGGCGGACAATGCGCAGTAATCCTCCGGCACTTTGTATGGCGGCGCACCGCCCATTTCCGTGTACCGGATATTCGGATGCCGGTTTAAGTCGTACTTCCGATCCATCACCGGGCATTCGCCGCGGATGAGCAGCAGCGCGTCCCGGTCCACCATGCGCAGCTCCTCCGGCGTCACAAGCTCCCGGCCCGTATTCTGGAAATTCCGGCTGGATGAGCCGCCGCGCCCCTTTGTCTCACCGCGTGTTATGGTATCAATGGTCGCCTTCCCTGTCATTTTGCTGATATACGACAAGCTTTCCTGATCGTTGCCGCCCAGGAACAGGAACGAATCGCAGTTGCCCACGACCTCCTCCCAGCTCTCCTTGTACATCGCCTTGATGGCGGAAAGCCCCTGTACCACAACGCTGCACCCGATGTTCCGGCTGCGCGCCGTGCGCAGGATCTGCAGATAGTTGTCCGGCTGCGGCGTATTCGCCCATTCGTCCTGGATGCACTGCACATGCACAGGCAGCGGCCCGCCGTATTTCTGGTCGGCAATGTAGTAAAGCTCCTGAAACGCCTGCATGAGGTAGGAGACGCCGCGCCTTGCCGGATTTCTCCGATAGGTTTCGGCGCTCCCCCTCCCGAACCGGACGGACACCTCTCGGCGTATCCGGCTCTCCGTCTACAAAACTTAGGTTTGGATGCTGTTATAACAGCATGGGCATAGGGCAAGGGATTTTCGGCGGATGCGCAGCATGACGCGCTCCCACTCGGTTTCACCCTTTAGGTCTTTCAACTTTCGGACGTGGTGCATCACAATTTCTTTTGTCTCCGCACCACAAAGCTCACAAATGCCATTTTTCATTCGGCGGAGCAGACTGCGCTCCTTGGTGTATTTTCGGAAGTTTGGCATAATGTCTGAAAAATCCGGGGCCGCTTTTACATTCTGCTGAAATCCATCGTGGTAAAATTGGAGTTCCTTGTCGCCGCCCTTGGTGCTGTATTTCACAGAAAAGATACCGTCACGTACATATTTAGCCTTGATGTGCTTGTAGGTGGTACGGTATTTGCAGCCAAAGGTTTTGAACAGGCTTCCCCGCATGATTCTGTAAAAGCTGTTCAGAGCAGACACGTTTGCCGCCAGTCTGTAATAGTTGTAAAGCCCGCGGATTTCCGAATTGAATTTGCTTACAATTTGTGCGTCTGGCATATTGATGAGCTTTCCTCGGTAGGTCGGCTTCCATATCTCTTTTCCGTCAGGGCACTTTTTGATATACATCGCTCTGTATTCCAGCAGCTTATTGAACCACTTTTCATGGGGGAGATACAGCTTGACCTGTCCGTTCCAGTGACGTTTGAGATTTCCATTTTTATCACGGGAGTAATCTTGGCTTCTTGATACAGTCAGGTCGTAGCCGAGGAAGCGTACCAGCTCCGCAGAGTGGGTGATTTTCGTCTTTTCCTCCGATAGTGTCAGATTTAGCTCGTCATGAAGGAATGCACGTAATTTTCCTTTGATGATCTCCGCGTCAGCTTTTGGCCCTATAACCCCGATGATGAAATCATCCGCGTATCTTACGTACTGGATTTTCTTGAAGGTGGGGTCGATGGCTGGGAAACACGGGATGGAGAGCAGTTTTGCATAGAGTTCATTTACGCGGCCTTTTGCCCGCTGGACTTCGGCCTCGTCTCCTTGCTCCACTGCTGTTTTGCGCTTTTTCTCCCAATAGTGTGCCAACGCCAGAGTTTGCGAGTATTCTTTCTGCGGTTTGCGGTAGCTGTCCTGTCTGTCGTATTCCAATTTGAGCTTTTCTACGAATGTGTCCAGTTCGTTGAGATAGATATTTGCAAGGATTGGGCTGACCCCGGAGCCTTGGGGAGTGCCGCTGTAGGTGATGTTGTATTCCCAATTTTCCAGGTAACCTGCCCGGAGAAATTTCCAGAGCAGTTCGATGAAGCTCTCGTCGGTAATACGCCGTCTGACGATGCTGATGAGGACATGGTGGTCAATGTTGTCGAAACAGCCCTTGATGTCACCCTCTACGAACCATTTCACGCCTGTGAACGTCCGCTTTACTTCGGTCAGACACGTATGGCAGCTCCGATTGGGCCGGAACCCGTGAGAATGAACAGAAAATCCGGGTTCATAGATAGCCTCCAGCATGACCCTGACTACTTCCTGCACCAGTTTGTCATCCGTGGATGGAATACCCAGTGGCCGTTTTTTGCCACTGTTTTTCTTTGCAATATACTTCCGCTTGGCTGGTTGCGGCTGATAGCTGTGGTCTTTCAGCGATGCGATGATTCGATTGACCCTTGCCATACTCATGCCGTCCAGTGTGTTCCCGTCTGTTCCCGCCGTCATGCTTCCCTCTGAGGATGCGATTTTCTGATAGGCCAGCAGATACATTTCGGGATTGTAGAGATTGCGGTATAGCCGTTTGAATTGGTAGCTTTTGTCCTTTGCTTTGTCACCTAAGTTTTTCAATATAACTTCTGGACTTCTCATAGTGTCTCTCACACCTTTCCGCAGATTATATTGAGCAGTAGACTGTCTCACTTCGCCATGTGGACGGCTTTCCCGCCCTCGGACTACTATTGAGACTGTGTTACCTTGGCGGATATTCAGGGCCGCTTTTCTCATAGCGCCCATAGCCATAGCTGGCTTTCCGCTTTAGGCAATCCCCATTTGGCTTCAATGGAACATGAGCTGCCGTATTGTCGGATGGGATTTTTCGCCACTTTGCGCCGTTTCTCCCACGGCTGCCTGCTCCGAGTATCTCGCAACGCCCCTACACGCAAGTTTGTTGCCGGAGCACCGGCGGCTGAAACTCCTTTACGCCGGAGACGATGTTATATCTTGCTCGTGACTATCCTTTAAGCAGTTTAGCTTTCATCCTCATATACAGCTTTTCATCCTATTGTGCCTTGCTCACCGCATGGAGTTTGCGGCAGCGCACTCTCCGACATGCTACACTCCCTGTCAGGTTTCCCATTCCAGATAAGTCGGGGGATGATAGGTTGCTTTCAGTCTGTTTTGGGCCTCCTTATCCCATTGGATTTACTGATTGCGTTGATACTTTTACCTACTGTTTTCTCAAAACAGCATTCCAAAGAAACCGCGCCCGGATTTATTGCTTAACGCGCCCGGGCCTATGGGCGCACGTATACAGCATGCTCACCAGAAAATTCAGGCTGGTGTCGTTATCCGGTATCACGCAAAAAATCGCGCGCTTTTCCTCCCCCAGCCGCCCAATATACATCTCGTCGCTGTCTGTGACGCGGGCCAGCTCCGGCAGATTGAAGGCCGCAAGCCGGACCGCCGCGCCGATGAGGATGCTTTTCGCGGTTTTGTCCTGCGCCTGCTTGAACACCTTGTACTGCTTGAGCGCGATGCTCTGCGGGTCGTCGCTTTCCAGCTCGTCAAACAGCAGGTCCAGCGCACTTTTGAAATTCAGGTCGCCCTCCCGCACCTCCGCCGCGTTGATCATCTCCATGACCATCGTGAAGTTCTGCTCGCACACAGGCGCTCTGTGCTTCAGATACAAAATGAGCGCCTGCAGGAGCGCCGTCTCCGCACGGTCCCAGAACGGGTCCGAGTTTTTCGCGTCCTTGGGCGTCGTATTCGCCACAAGGTTCGTGACAAGCCTCAGCGCGTCGCTGTCTCTGCGCAGATAAGCGAAGGGATTGTAATGGCCGCGCATATTCACAAGGTCCAGCACCGTGAACGGGATGCCCTGCTTTTCAAGCAGCCCGCCCACGGCGCGCAAAATCTCGCCCTTGCAGTCTGTGATAATATATGAGCAGCAGGCGTTCATCACATTGGGCAGACAAAAATACCGCGTCTTGCCTGCCCCGGAGCCGCCGACGATGAGCTGATGGGTATTGCGCTTTGTAATGCGCCCATCCAGGCCCAGCGCGACATGCTGTGTCAGCAGGATGTTTTTCTCCCTGTGCCGCCTGTCCCGGTACTTTTTTTCCGATGGTCCGCGGGTCTCCCCACCGGGCGCTGCCGTATTCTTCGCCCGGACGGCGGTTGCCGCGCCCGGATTCCACGGCCACGGCTCCCGCCGGATACAGCAGCCCCCCCAGAAGCAGAAAACGCCCCGTGTCCTTTGTCCAGCGGACCGAAAACGGGGCGTTCATGCAGACGGAGAAACGGGCGAGCACCCTGGACAGGGATGCGCCGCCGGAAAACGCATCGGCCAGCGCCGCGGCGAGCCACAATGCCAGTGGGAAGCCCAGCGCCCACAGGATGTACCGGGCCGTGCGGCCCTGCTGCGGCTTCACCGGGTCAGCACGGCGTTCTTTGCCCTGCTGCGCTGGCGCAGGTCCAGCGCGCGTTCAATGCTGCGGTTCAGCACCTTGGAAAGGTCGCAGGTCTCCCGCAGCATATTCAGGCGTTCGGGCGCTTCCAGCTCCCCGTACTGCTGTACGACGCCGGAAAAGTCCGGCTGCTCCACCGGGACGCCGTACCGTCTGCACAGCGCATAGCATACGCTGTGCGCATCCAGCTCATAGGGCCGCGGGTCAAAATCGCCCGCCTCCATCCCTGTTCCGATCTGCGCATAGACGATCTCGCGCGCCAGCGCGCGGAACGATGCCGCGCCCGAAAGGTCCGGCTGGATGGCGATGCGGTTTTCCTCCGGCTGGTATTCCGCCTCCCCGAAGATATCTGCTGTCGCGACCACCTCCACGGGGCTGCTTTGCAGCAGCGCGCCCAGCGCCTTTTCCATGTCCAGCGTTCCGTCCCGCAGTATCCCACGCACGGGAACCGGGTCGCCTGCGGTCTGCGCCTTGTCGTACACATAGTCCAGCTTGATGTACCCGCTGCGCGTATCCCGCATGAACACCTGTACGGGCGTTTCATCCTCGCGTATTTTCCGCCCAAGCTCTGCCCATTTTTTGCGCGGCAGAAGCTGCGTTGCGCCGGGGCGCTGCTTCCACACTGTGGCGGTATTGGCCGCATTGTACATGGTCTGCGCGTGCAGGTCCAGAAACGCCCTGTATTTTTCCGGGTCCGATGTGACCTCCATCACCGCCGCGTCGCGCCGCTCATAGGCCTCTGTGCGTTCCTCCTGTTTTTTCTGCTTGAAATCCTCAAGCTCCTGATTTCTGTTTGCGATCAGGTCTGCGATATTTGCCATAGCTTTTTTCACTCCTACAACTCAAAATACTGCTCGTCCCGCGTTACCGTACGGACGGCGTTGTCCGTCTGCGTGCGTGCCTGCTTTTGCAGGCGGTCGATGGCCGCGCGCACGGACGGACGTTCAGTAGCAGTCGTCCTCGCATTGCTGTCTGAGCCATGCCCGCGTGTCTGCGAGGCGCTGCCGGACCGACCGCGGGCGGCTTCTTTTTTTACCTCCACCGCCTTTTCCCGCGGCACAGGGTAGCCCATATGCTCCAGCACGCGGTTGACGCTTGCCGCCGCGCTGGCCGGAAACAGGATATCGTTCAGCCCGTTGTCCAGAGATTTGTTTTTGATCGGGCAGAACAGGACGCCGTATTCCTTTGCAAGCTGTCGGAACTGCCGCAGGTCTTCGCTTTTGATGGGCAGCAGCTTCAATTCCTCGCCGCTACGCAGCAAACGTGTCAGACGCGTGGGGCCATGTGTCTTTTCCTCCTCTTTGGCCAGAGCCACCAGGATCGCCGCAAGGTTTTTTGCGCCAAGCCCGGCCAGCTTCACAGCCTCCTCCGTGATCATCAGGCTGTCCCGCACCAGACGCTCCGCCGCGTCACCTCCCGTATTCATCGCGCTTCACCTCCTTTCGCTTTTTCGTTTCTTCCCGCTGCGCGTCCGTATGGGCCAATGCAAGCTGGTCCCGGATATGCTCCATATCCGCCTCGATCTGCTCGCACAGGCGCAGTTCCCGGCGCATGGCCCGAAGCGCGCTGGTCAGACGGTCGATTTGGGCGGACAGCTCCGCCCGGTTCATACCATTGGATGTATCCCCCCTTTTCCGGTACAGCGCCGCACGCTGACGTACCATGCGCCCGATCTCCGTTTCCGTCTGCGCCCTGTACGCACAGAGCGCGGCGCTGTCCGTGATTTTGTGTTCCAGCAGGAACTGATGCTGTGCCAGATACCGGTCGAAGCGGCGCAGCTCCCCGCGCAGCGCATAGGAGACGTGGCGGGGCGCGCGTTTGCGCCGGACCTTGCACAGCAGGTGCAGGTATCGGTAGGTCAGGGTGGCAAAGCCGGAATATCCGGCCCGCCCGGACGCAAAACGCCCGCGCAGGCGGTAGGCCCTGCGCGGGCGTGAAGATGGCTTTTGATGTTCCTTTTTCCGCATGTTTCGCCGCGCCGGGCGCGGCGGGACTTCGGGCGTGGCGGGCGTCCGAAGCTGCGGCGGCTGCTCCAGCCGCTGACGGATGGCCGCCTCCGTGTATTCCGGCCCCAGGGACTTCAAGCGCAAAAACTTGCCGCCCGTTTTATGGCGGACCGCCATATATTTGATCTCCGGGCCGTATTTGACGATGTATCCGCGCCGCTGAAGGCCCAGCACAAAGGTCTGGAAGCTAACAGCGGCGGCAAGCACTTCGTCCACATCCTCTTTTACCATTCCGTGCATGGTGGGCTTTTTCTCTTTTTCATCCAGCCATTCCCGGTACTGCTTCCCTTTGTTTTGCGGCTCAATGACGGAAAGGCCGTATTCGCGGCAGAGCGCGTCTGAAACGGTACGGATTCCGTTGTAGTAGTTGTTGAAATCGTTGCGGAACATCCTGCCGTCCGCATACGAGCAGGCGTTGAATACGATGTGGTTATGCGGATGGGCTTTGTCCAGATGCGTGCCGATGACGGTTTCATACCGTCCGGCCAGAAAACGGCGGACAAATTCACAGCCGATCGCATGCGCCTGCTCCGGCGTCACCTCTCCGGGCCGGAAGGACTGGATGATGTGGTAGCCCTGCACCCTGTTTTGGTCCTTGCCCCAGCGCCGTTTGGTCGCGTACATTTCCGCGCAGGGCGCGGCAAGACCGCAGTTGAATGCGTCCGTGAACAGGACGCTTTCTGTTTTGGCGGAATCCAGTGCATAGCCTGCCGCTGCTTCCAGCGCGGTCTTTTTCCCGTTGAGCGCATAGCGCACACGACGGTCAAGGCGGGTGCGGATCGGAAATATTTTTGTGTATGCCATTCACAGACTCTCCCTTACAAGTGAAAGCGCCTCGCTGCACAGCCGCTGCAATTCCTCCACCTGTGGGAGAAACGCTTTTGACCGTGTTGGCAAGGCGCGTGATCTGGTTGATGTTGTTTGCGATCCCGGATATCTCACGGACGAGCCGGAGCTGTTTTTCCGTTGGCTGCGGCTTTATTTCCACACCCATGAGTTCGTTGAGATGAATAGGGTTCAAAATCTTTCGTCTGCTGTTTTTCATCATTTTTGACAAACCGACCATGAGGGTTGTCCTTCATCCTAAACTTGAGATTGACTTTGCTTTTTCCCAGCCCACTCTCCTTACATATTTTTTCGAGATGTGAAAGCTCGGGACTTTGCATAAGCGTAGTTCTTCACAAGCTCCATTACGACATAATTTTCGTAGTAATGGCCGCTTGCAGCACCGTTTCGCAGGGTATCCGGCGTCAACCACATGGAAAGATACGCACACAATCCGGTATCGCAGAAGTACAGCTTCGGAGTCTTACTGAGCCGTTTTAGCTCATTGTTGGAATACGGCGCAAGCAGATAAATGATATGAAGCCCCACCAGCACTTTCAGCCATTCCTTTGCCGTGCTCGGTGCAATATCTGCGGATTCCGCAAGTGTAGAGTAATTGACCTGCTCCGAAACAAGGGATGCGCAGCCCACCAGAAATTTTCGGAAACGTACTGCATCCGTAATGCCGCCTGCCTCAGTCACATCCCGCATCAGATAAGTGTCGATATATGAATTGAAATATTCCTGCCGAAGCTCATTGTCCACACCCTGCACCTGAGGCATACCGCCCTCCCAAATATGATTGAATACACGAATCACATCATTTTTGGGCACTTTACGCTGTCTTGCCTGTAAGGTGGCAAGTGAGAAGTCCAAATCCGTGTCAAACACAAGCCCGGCTTTTTCTCTTTCGGACAGGCTGTACAGTTCCAATATCCCGATCCTTCCTGCAAGCGTTTCACGCACTCGCTCCATCATTTTGTACTGCTGCGATCCTGTCAGCCAAATAAGACCTTTCTCGTCGCTCTCATCACAAATTACCTTGATCTGTTCAAAAAGCTCAGGTGCTTTTTGAACCTCATCAATCAGAATCGGCGGCTTGTAGGTCTGGAAGAACAGCACAGGGTCGCTTTGAGCCAGTTCTCTTGCCATTGCGTTATCCATCGTGACATAGGTTCTGTCACTGTCAGCTAAATGCTTCAGCATGGTTGTTTTTCCTACCTGTCTTGCACCGGTCACAAGGATAACTTTGAAAAAAGCATTGAGTTTCAGAAATTTCCGTTCCAGCTCTCGTGTAATATATGCCATAACGCATCTCCATTTCGCATTTTTATGATAATCTGTGTTCAATCGCATTTTATCATAATAGTTTTGTAAATTCAAGAGATGATACACATTATAGTCTTTAACTTTTTTGTAAGCATGGCTGAAATCCAACGATTGCGGCTGTCTCACTTACTCATCAAACCTGGGATATCGCGCTGGCTTTACATAGTCCCCACTGAACACAGAAGAAAGTTTGTACAGCATGGGATCGGTCAGCTCACGAAACCCGGCTTCATCTGCGCTAAGTTCCTTTCGCATTTCGGACAGGACATTGATACCCCCATTCTGTTTCCATAACAAGGATAGACATTCAAGGTCATAAGCAAGGACGCTGATGCTGCGGTCATCGAGCAGCAGCGAAAAGGTGTATTCAATTTTCCTTGGGCTGATATGTTTTTTTCCGCTGCTTTTTTGATAAATGCCTTTAGCTGCATTGGTTTTTGGTAATCATAATAGTACCTCCATATAGCGCAGCACTTTGGGCTTCACGCGAAGCTGATCTGCGTACTGCAATTCTTTTAGCGTTTCCTTATCGGTCATAGCTACCACCTCGCTTTTTCGACTACTACACATTATATTTTATTAAAATAATGTGTGATCGTCAGCAACAAGAGACATAGGCACATCATTTAAATTGCAAATAATGTATGGTTGTCGCCGGGGACTACAACGCTTTTTCCTATTCGCGCCCCTTGTGTAGCGTGCAAAATGCTGTCAATGTTTTGCTTGACTGTATCGTATTCCCGAAGCTGTTTTTTTAGCTTTCCATACTCTGCATACAGCCCATCCTTTTCTGCAGCAAGGCGTTTGTAATCTGCTTTGAGCATCAGAAGCTTATCGGACACGCCGGACGCTTTCAGAGCCTTTGTTGCCGCTTCAAAAGGATAATGCCGCTTTCATGCCCACGCAGGAATTTTTCTTTGTCGCGGGATTTCTTGTATTCATCGTACAGCGACTTTAGCTCCTTGTAGGTGGTGATGTTCTTAACAAGCAACCTTGCTTATTCTTGCAATAACCAATCAGCTATATCGTGAATCTCAATTCCCTCATAGCTATATTTCGGGTGCTTGGTTCTGGCAATAATCATTTTCGGATAAGCATCTCGGCTCTGAAGCAGAGGAGAGCATTCTCTGTCAAACGTTTCCTGCCCGGAAATGTTGTCGCTTACCTGAATATAGATCTTCTCGCTGCCCCTCTGAGCCACAAAGTCGATTTCTTTTTGGTAGAGCTTGCCGACATATACATCGTATCCGCGGCGAAGAAGTTCGATGCAAACGATATTCTCATAAACTCTGCCATAGTCCATATTTCTGCCACCTAGTATTGCGTATCGAATACCGCTGTCACACAAATAAAACTTTTCAGAGCTTTCGAGATACTTCTTTCCTCGAATATCATATCTCTTAATATCATAGAACACGAAGGCATTGCACAAATACTTGATGTACTTGCCAACGGTTACATGATTGGTTGGGGTCTCATTCGCTGTCAGTAGCTGACTAACTTTATTAGGGGAAGTCAGATTGCTGATATTATCCATTAGGAACTCACTCAAACGCTGCAAAACTAAAGTGTCTGGCAGCGTGTATTTCTGCACCAAGTCCCTTGTTACAATGGTGACGGTGTTACTTCCTCCGCCTGTAAAATGTCATAAAGCACGGCTTGTTCCTCCGGTCTTAAAAATGCAAGCTCATAGGCGGGATTGAATTTCAATAAGCGCCCGTTGAAGGTGCCCACCACGGCCGAGGTATGCCGCCGTGCCAGTTCTACCAACGCCGCGATCTCTTCCCGCCCCGGCTCCGGCTGCATGGCCGCCGCGCTGCCATGCAGCGCCCGTGCCATACCGTCGCCGAAGCGGTTCGTCTCGCCGGCATCCACATTCCCCACCAGCGACGTGCGGTAGGCCGGGCAGCCGATGCACAGCGGCGCGCTCCCCAGTGCGGGCCGCCCGCCTGCGGGGCGGTGCACCTCTGTGATGGTCTTTTGCAACAGCGCCTCGTTCTCCCGGCGTGCCGCATCAAAATCGAAGCCGCCCTCGGGCATGCCGTCCACCCATTTTTCCTTCAGCGCCAGAATGCGCTGCACGCTGGCCTGCATTTCCGCCGCGCTCAACCGTCCCTCGGCCACGGCCTGCTCTGCCGCGCGGGCCGCCTGCCCGCTGAGCAGTGTGTCGTGGGAAATAAACACCAGGTCCACTCCGGCAGCCATGGCCGCCACCACGCCGTTTACCGTGCCGAAGTGGTCCTTGATGGCCCGCATCTCCATGCAGTCGCTGACGATGAGGCCGTCAAAGCCCATCTGCTCCCGCAGGAGCCCCGTCATGATGCGCCGGGACATCGTTGCCGGAAGATGCTCCGGTTCGAGCTGCGGGAACAGGATATGTGTCGTCATCACCGCGGGCACGCCCGCACGCACTGCCTCCCGGAAGGGCAGCAGCTCCGTCCGTTCCAGCTCCTCCATGCTTTTGTCCACGCAGGGCAGCGCCAGATGGGAATCCGTGTCCGTATCTCCGTGGCCGGGAAAATGCTTGGCCGAGCACAGCACGCCGCCGTCCAACAGGCCGCGTATCATCCGGTTGGCGTAACGGGAGACCTCCTGCGGCGTGTCGCCGTAGCTTCGCGCACCGATGACCGGATTTTCCGGGTTGGAATTGACGTCCACACTGGGGGCAAGGTCGAAATTGACGCCCAGCGCGCGCAGCTCCCGCCCCGTCAAAAGCCCGGCGCGGTAGGCATTTTCCGGGTCTCCCGTGGCGGCGATGGCCATAGCGCCCGGCACATTTACCGCGTCCCCGGGCAGACGCGTCACCAGGCCGCCCTCCTGGTCCGCTGTGATAAAGGCGCCATGGCCCGTTTCCCGCCGCACCAGCGCCTGGATCTCCCCGCACAGTTGTTTGAGCTGTGCACAATCCGTAATGTTCTCCCGGAACAGGATCACATTGGATATTTTGTACTCCCGCACCATCCTGCGGAAATCCTCCGTAAGCTCTGTTCCCGGAAAGCCTGTCACCAGTCTCTGCCCGATCTGTTCCCGTAGGTCCATCTGTATCCCTCCTGTTTTATTTGTAAAGATGATATGCCGCCTTGCGCCGTGCAAAAGCGGCGCTGTCCGCTTCCCATGCCGCAAGCAGCGCTTCCGGTGCAGGCGGCTCGTCCTCGAACGCGCCGCAGCCCGCCAGCAGGCTGATGAAGCGCCGCGGCTTCCCATCCCGGGGTTTCCACCGGAACTGCCGTGGCCACATCTCCCGGATGCGGTACAGCAGTGTAACGCCCGTGCGCACCGGGCGGAAAGCATGTGCGTCGCTGACATGCAGCAGCACTTCGCACGGCTCGCCCTTGTGCTTCGAAGCGTATGGCGTAAAGCAGGCCGCCGTAAAAATCACGCCGGGCAGGCCCTCCCGGTTCATGGTCCCGGCCAGTGCCGCGCCGTCGACAAACGGCGCGCCGATCATCTCGAACGGGCATGCTGTCCCTCTCCCTTCGGAGACGTTTGTTCCCTCGAACAGACAGGTGCCCGGATAAACCAGAGCCGTGCTGAAATGCGGAATGCCCATGCTGGGCATCATCCAGAGGTTTCCCGTCTCGCTGAACAGGCGCGTGCGCTCCCAGCCTGTGCAGGGTACTACCGTCAGCCGGCAGCCCAGCTTTTGTTCCGCATTTACCATGCACGCCAGCTCACCCGCGGTAAGGCCGTAACGGATGCAAAGCGGGTACGCTCCGACAAAGCTGCGGTATTCCGGCTCCAGCAGGCCGCCCTCCACCGTCACGCCGTCCAGCGGTGCGGGACGGTCCAGCACGATCAGCTCCCGGCCCGCCGCGGCGCAGTCCTCCATGACATAGAGCAGCGTGGAGATGAAGGTGTAAAAGCGCGTGCCCAGATCCTGAATGTCATAGACCACCGCGTCCAGCGTTTCCAAACGTTCCGGCGCGATATGCCTGCCCTCCTCGCCGCCGTACAGGCTGTATACCGGCAAGCCCGTCGCGCTGTCGCGGGCAACATCGTCCACATCCTCCCCCGCGCCGTCTTTGCCGTACATTCCATGCTCAGGGCCGAAAAGGCATACCAGCGGATAGACCTCATGAAATTTCACATATCCGGGCCTGAGGTCCAGCGTCACGCCTGAAACAGACGTCACCATCCCCAGCCTTTTGCCCCGGAACAATGCACCGAATTCACCGATCCTGTCGATCCCGCATTTCACCATGCACCGGTTCCTCCCTCTTTCCTGTTATTCGCGCGTCAGCCGCGCAACTATTTTTCATTTTTGAAATATTTCTTTGCAATACATGCATTTTACGCTTTATTTCGTAAATTTTTTTATGGATTCTGTTGACAAGGCGCCACCTGTTGGGAGTATAATTGAAACTAAAGAACAATTTGTTTGTAATTTTATTTCATCTTTTTCAGGCCCGGCGCGGGCCATATAAAGGAGGATATTTTTATGAAGCGCGCTCTTTTCCATGACGACGCAAGCCCTCGCCTGGCCATTGGGCTGATGAGCGGTACGTCTGCCGACGGCATAGACGCCGCCCTGGTGGAGATCAGCGGCTGCAGCACGGATACCCGCGTGCGGCTGCTGTCGTTTCTCACGCTGCCTTTCTCGGACGCAGCGCGGGCGCGCATTCTGCGCGTGGCAGCAGGCGATTTCGGCGGCACGGAGGAACTGTGCCTTCTGAACTTTTATCTGGGTGAGCTCAGCGCCGACGCCTGCGAGGCCGTGTGCGCACAGGCGGGCGTTGCCCCCGATAAAGTCAGCTTTGTGGGCAGCCACGGCCAAACCGTATTCCACGCGCCGGACGCACGGGAATACCTTGGCCGCCCGGTGCGGGGCACGCTTCAAACCGGCGAGGCGTCCGTTATTGCGGAACGGCTGGGCTGTCCGGTCGTCAGCGATTTCCGCGTTCGGGACATGGCTGCCGGCGGGCTTGGGGCTCCATTGGTCCCCTACACGGAATACTTGCTTTATCGGGACGCGCAGCGCACCGTGGGGCTGCAGAATATCGGCGGCATCGGCAATATCACCGTACTTCCCAAAGGCTGTTCCCTGAATGACGTATTTGCCTTTGACACCGGCCCGGGCAATATGGTCATGGACGCGCTTGCCGCGCGGCTGACAGAGGGAAAAGCCCGCTTTGACGACGGCGGGCGGCTGGCCGCGCAGGGCACGGTAAACGCCGGACTGCTGGCCTGGATGATGCAGGACCCATACCTGAGCGCCCCGCCGCCCAAGACCACGGGGCGCGAGGTATACGGCGCCGCCTATGTGGACGCCCTGTGCGCACATGCCCGGACGCTGGGTGTTTCCCTGCGGGACACGCTGTCCACCGCGACGCGCTTTACAGCCGAGTGCATCCGGGAGGGTGTGGAACGGTTTTGCCCTCAGCGCCCCGAGCGGCTGATCGTGGGCGGCGGCGGAAGCATGAACCCTGTGCTGCTGGCCCATATAGCCGACTGCCTGCCCGGCTGCCAGGTGCTTACCAACGAGCAGCTCGGCCTGGACAGCAGCGCCAAGGAGGCAGTTGCCTTTGCCGTTCTGGCAAACGAAGCGCTGTATGGCTGCGCCAACAACGCGCCCGGAGCCACCGGCGCCGCGCACGGCGTGGTGATGGGGAAAATCAGCCTGTGAACACGGCCCGAAAAGGAGAAGAAGTGAAATGACCAACATCGAGGTACGCACGCAGAACATTTACGAAAACCTGAGCAACGCCGAAAAAAAGGTGGCCTCGTATTTTCTGGATAACGTGGAAAATGTATTCGCCAAGCCCATCAGCCAGCTGGCCGAGGAGTCCGGCGTCAGCAAGGTCGCATGGGTGCGTTTCTGCAAAGCCATCGGATTCGACGGCCTTAAGGACCTGAAAAAAAGCCTGTTCAGCGAGCTGCATGAAACGGCGGGTGAGCCCGCCGAGGCAGCGGCCTTCTCCGATATCCGGGAAGCCACCGGCATCGACCAGCTGATCCTCAGCGTCAAGAACAACAGCATCCGCGCCGTACGCGACACCACAAAGCTGCTGGACCCCGCCTCCGTGGAGGCTGCCGCACGCCAAATCCTGAACGCCCGTTCCGTGCGCATTTTCGGCGTCGGCGCGTCTGCTCTGGTTGGCGAGGACCTGTACAACAAGCTGCTGCGCATCGACCAAAACGTGTGCTTCTGCCGTGACCTGCACATCCAGCTCACCTACGCCGCCAATATGACGCCGCAGGATGTGGCTGTACTGATCTCCATGTCCGGCAATACCAAGGAAGTGCTGGAGATGCTGGCCCTTTCCCGCCAGTGCGGCACGCCTACCGTGGCGCTGACGAAATTCGACAAAAGCGTGCTGGCCCAGAACGCCGACATCCGGCTGTATATCTCCGCGCCGGAGGCCACGCCCCGCAGCGGCGCCATGAGCAGCCGCATCGCCCAGATGGTGGCGGTGGATGTTCTGTTCACAGCCGTGGCGCATCTGGATTACGACCGCGCGGCGGCCAGCCTGGAAAAAAGCCGGGAAAGCTGCCGTCCCCACCGTGTGGACGGTGCTCCGCCGCTCCGCCGCCGGTATTGAGAACGCCGCCTTCCGCCGCACTTAACTTGCGCCGGGACAGCCTTGGACTGTCCCGGCGCTTTTTGCTGTTACAGCCGGCGCACAAACGCATCGGTCTGTACGCCGTCCGGCCGCGATAAAACTGCTGCCGAAACTTGCCCGTCCACACGCTGCAAAAGCGCATGGGCCTCGCCGGCATCCACGCCGCACAGGATCATAACGATGGCCGTCTTGGCGGAAAAACCCGCCTCATCCAAAACGCCGCGCGCGCGCTCCGGGCTCACGCCGGTCGCGCAGCAGACGATGGATACCGCGCGCGCCACCAGCTTCTGGTTGCTGGCGCACACATCCACCATCAGGTTGCTGTATACCTTCCCCAGCTTTACCATCACGGCAGTGGACAGCATATTCAGCACCATTTTCTGTGCGGTGCCGCTTTTCAGGCGGGTGGAGCCGGTGACGACCTCCGGCCCCGGCTGTGGGGCGATGCCGATATCCGCGGCCGCATCGATGGCGGAGCCGGGGCAGCAGGTCAGCCCGATCACGGGTGCCCCCAACGCCCGGGCATAGTCCATTGCCCCCAGCACATAGGGCGTGCGCCCGCTGGCCGCTATGCCCACAAGCACGTCCTGTGCACGGAAGTCCAGCGCCTGCAGGTCTTTTGCACCGTCCTCAAAATGGTCCTCCGCGCCCTCGGCCGCGTTGGTCAGCGCGTCCGGCCCGCCGGCGATCACACCGCGCACCAGCCCCGGCTCCACGCCGAAGGTCGGCGGGCATTCCGATGCGTCCAGCACGCCCAGGCGGCCGGAGGTTCCGCACCCGCAGTAGATGAGCCGCCCGCCGCAGCGCATGTGCGCGTAAATTACATCCACCGCTTTTTCCACCTGCGGCAGAACCTGTTCCACCGCGGGCGCCACTTTTTTGTCTTCTTCGTTCATCAGCCGCAGGATCTCCGCAGTATCCGCGCGGTCGATCTCCAGCGTATTGGGGTTGCGCTGTTCGGTGCCGATCGTTTTGATCTGTACCACTGGACATGCCTCCTCGTGGCTCGCATAGCCTTTTGTGGGTTCCGCTGACGACGGAAACGCGCTCATCCCTTTACGCCCCCAATGGTCAAGCCCTTGACGAAAAATTTCTGAAGGAAGGGATAGATCACGATAATGGGTACGGTGGATGTGATGATGACCGCGGATTTCACCGAGATGGCAATGGTCGTCTTTTCCGCCGAGCCGCTGCCTGTGCCGATGACCATGGTACCGTTCACGATATTGCGCAGGAACATCATAACAGGGTATTGGTCGCTCTTGAGATAGATCAGGCTGTTGAACCAGTCGTTCCAGAAGAACACGGCATAGTACAGGCCGATGGTGGCGATGGCCGCCGTGGAGAGCGGCAGCACGATGCGCCGCAGGATGCCGAAATACCCCAGCCCGTCGATCAGCGCCGCCTCCTCAATCTCATTGGGAATGCTCCTGAAAAAGTTGATAAGGATGATAAGATTGAACGAGTTGATGGCGAAGGGCATCAGCATGGCCGCCCGCGTCCCCACAAGGTGAAGGCTGTTGAGCAGCAGGTAGTTTGGGATCAGGCCGCCGGAGAAGAACATCGTCACCACGACCATTTTCGTAAAGAACTTATTGCCCCACAAAAACGTCTTGGAAAGCGGATATGCCATCAGGCTCGTCATGATGAGCGCGATGGCCGTGCCGCCCACCGCGTATAAACGTATTGCCATATGCCTTGAAGAAGTTTGGGTAAGTGAAGATCTGCTTGTACGAATCCAGTGTAAAATCCTTCGGCCACAAAAACACCTCGCCGTTGATGAGCGGCTTTGTGCCGGAAAAGGAAACAGCCAGCATGTAAATGAACGGGACAAGGCAGCAGATCAGCACGAAAGCCATCACGAGATAAACGATTGCGTCGAAGATGATATTTTCCAGGGTATGATACCGTTTTTGCATCAGACTGCCGCCTCCTTTAATAAATACTTTCGCCGGTCAGCTTCCGGCTCACAGCGTTGGACGACGTGACGAGGATCAGGCCGACAATGCCGCTGAACAGGCCAATGGCCGTCGCATAGGAATAGTTCTGGCTGACAAGGCCGGTGCGGTACACCAGCGTGTCGATGATATCGCTTACGCCCGAATTGGACGGCGTGTACATCAGCAACACCTTTTCAAAGCCAAGGCTGAGCATATGCCCCACGTTCATGATCAGCATGATCATGATGGTAGGCAGGATGGACGGGATCGTCACGTACCAGATCTGCTGCAGCCGGGACGCTCCGTCCATCTCCGCGGCCTCAAACAGGTCCGGGCTGATGGAGGTGATGGCCGCCAGGTAAATAATGGCCGTCCACCCCGTGAACTGCCAGGTCTCGGATAAAATATACACCGGGCGGAACCATTGCGGCTCGTTCATGAAGTAAATGGGGTCGACGCCGAACAGGCCCAGGAACTGGTTCAGAATCCCGGAGCTGGGCGAAAGGATCTCGTTCAGGATGGCGATGACCACCACCGTGGAGATAAAGCGCGGCATATAAGATACCGTCTGAACGAACTTTTTGAATTTTTTTGCCCGCACCTCGTTGAGCAGAATGGCAAAAAGAATGGGGATGGGAAAATTGATGAGGATGTTCCCTATGGAAAGCACCAGCGTGTTGCGCAAAGCGCGCCAGAACATTGGGTCACGCAGAAAACGGTCAAAATAGCGCAGCGTCCACTCCGTGCCGAACGGGCCCTTGCCCGGCCGGTAGCGCCGGAACGCAAGCACGTTGCCCACCATGGGGACATACTTAAATACAATATAATATGCGACGGGCAGTACCAGCATCGCATACAGCACCCAGTAACGTTTGAGATGTTTTCGGAACGCTTTGCGCTTCGCGGCTTTCGCGTCCGCCGTCAATACGGCTGTCTTGGGCATTCCGCAGGACCTCCTTGCAGTTGATTTGCACGCCATACAAAGGCAGTAAATGGAAAAACACGGGACGGGGCCATATCGGTTGTACGGCCCCGTCCCGCGGGCACTTATGTTTTTTTCGGTTTATTTGCGCAGGTTGTCGTTGTACATCTTGCAGAATTCTTCGATCTGCAGGTTTTTCATCTCTGCCACATAGGCGTCCCAATCGGTATCCAGGCTCTTTGAACCGGTGACGAATGCGTCGATCCATACCTCGATGCTGTCCGCCAGCGGCGTCTGCAGGCTGGCCGCATCTTCGGCCGTCAGGTCGTCAAACAGCGGCGTCGGGGGCAGCGGCTGGATCACATTGCCATCCTCCATGCCTGCGACGGTTTTATTGATCTGGGCGTAGTTCTCGTCATACTTGCTCATTTCGCGTTCGTTGATCCACACAAACTGGAAAGGATCCGCGCCGCAGCCGTACTTCACCTGCATGGTTTTGTAAATGCCGTCGGGCGAACTTGTGAGGTCGTCGGAATAAACGATCTTGTCGCCGTCCATGGTGTAGGTCGTACCCTCCACGCCCAGGCACCAGATCGTGGAGCATTCCTCCGAGAAGAACATCTCATCCACGGCGCGTACTACCTGCTCGAAATCGTCGCGCTCGGCGGTGGAAGCCGGGAACATGATGCCCTTGCCGGTTTTGGATTTGGGCTGATGGTGTGCGCCGGCCGGGCCTTCCAGGGACGGATACATCTGGAGCTTGAAGCCGTCGATCTCGCTGGCGGTCTCAACGCCGCCGATCTGGTCGTAGTAAGCGTAAGTAGCCATTGCGGCGCCCGTTGCCATCTTGGTGGACCATACGTCGCCGTCGATGGGGGCAGCCATCTCGGGGTCGAGCAGGCCTTCCGCATACAGCTTATTCATGAAGCGCAGGTATTCGCGGGCTTCCTCGCTGATGCAGCCCTCGAAATATTCACCCTTTTCATAATCGTAGCTCAGCGCGCCCGTGCCGGAGGATGAGCTCTTTCCGAAGCTGATGCCGAAGGAAGGCATCGTCATGCGGTATGTAACATAAGGCGCGACAAGCGTGGTAAGCGGGTAGGAATCGGGATGGTCCGCCTTATAGGCTTTGAGGATCTCGTACAGATCATCGAAGGTCTTGGGCGCATCAAAGCCCTTTTCCTCCAGGTAATCCTGACGCATGATCAGGCCGCCGTCATAGAAGGGCTGGTCGAACAGCTGCGGCATAAAATAACGCTTGCCGTCCTTCAGCGCCAGTTCCTCCACATCATCCTTCAGGCCCAGCTTTTCCACCATGGCGTTAAAGTTGGGCGTCCATTCCGGATAATCGCTGATGGGGACGATGGCTCCGTTGAGCGCCAGCGAAGAATTCTCGCCCTTAGTATCCTGATAAAGTATCACGTCGGGACAATTCTCGCCGGTGTTCAGCGCCAGGGAGACCTTGGTATTGTAATCCGTGGAAGGGATAGCCTCCACCGTCAGGTCCACACCCGCGATTTTCGCAGTCTCCTGAACCGCCAGCCAGCTGTCCATATACGGCAGCGTGGGGTTATCTGCGTAATACATCGATATTTTGATGGGTTCGTCCGAAACGGCCGGGGCGCTGCCCGATCCCCCCGCGGACGGGGACGTGGATGCAGAGCTGCCGCAGGCAGCTAGACCGGCGGCCATTGCCGCAGCCATGGTAAATGCCAGGATCTTCTTCAGCGACTTTTTCATGTTGTCCTCCTTTATTACTGCGCAATACATTCGGCAGGATTTGAAACGGTTCAGAAAATTAATTTTAATAATCTTAAAATTTTCAGAACAATTGTTTCATGCTCATATCATAATGCTTTTTCCTTTGCTTTGTCAATACAAAAACCGGAAAAAACTGCACAATATGAACAGAATTATTTTTTATGATTCAAAAAAACAGTTATATTGTCCATAGTTTTTTCTTTGATTTTGTTAAAAACGCCCCGCTGTGCCTTCTTGACATTTTCCGCTTCGTGCACTACCATCTAGGTGACTTCCCGCCGCCGCGCGGTTCGGAAACTATTTTTTCAGGAGGCTGCCATGAAAAATTTTGAGCAAGTGTGCCGTCTTGTCCGGCAGGGCCTGGATGACGGCGCTTATCCCTCCGCCTGCCTTTCCGTGGGTATCCGCGGGAGCGTCTGTGTCCGGCAGACCTTCGGCCCCGCCCGGGAGACTACGCTGTACGACATCGCCAGCCTGTCAAAGATCGTGGGCACCACGATGATCGCATTCCGCTTTCTGGAGGAAGGGCGGCTGCGCCTTTACGATACAGTGGAACAGTTTTTCCCCGCGCCCGAAGACAAAAAAGGCATTACTGTGCTCCAGTTGATGACACATACCAGCGGCCTGCCCGCCCATTTTTATCTCAGCGAGGAAGCGGACGGCCCCGGAGACGCCGTCCGGGCGATCCTTGCCCACCCACTGGAGCATGCGCCGGGCGCTTTGCCCGTTTACAGCTGCATGGGATACATCCTTCTGGGGCGTATTTTGGAACAAATCGGCGGCCAGTCCATCGACCGGCTGGCACAGGAGTATGTATTCGAGCCTCTGGGCCTGACGCACACTACCTACCGCCCGGCGGGGGATGTCGCTCCCACGGAACGGGACCCGGCCACGGGCGAGCTGCTGCGCGGTGCCGTCCATGATGAAAACGCCCGGTTTCTGGGCGGTCTTTCGGGCAACGCGGGTATATTCAGCGATCTTTGCGACATGACACGCTTTGTTCAGATGCTGGCGCTGGGCGGGAAACTGCCGGACGGCACACAGTTTCTTTCCCCTGCAACGCTGCGCGCCGCGCTGGTCAACCGCACGCCGGGTGCCGGGCACGAATTCCGCGGCCTGGGCTTCAACCTGGCAGGCAGTCCCTCCAATTTTTTGGGCGATCTGATGAGCCCGCGCGCCTACGGACATACCGGCTTCACAGGCACCAGCATCGCCGTGGACCCCGATACCGGGCTTTTTGTGGTGCTGCTGACCAACCGCGTATGCCCCACCCGGGAAAACGGAAAGCTCATCCGCATGCGTTCGCTGATCCACAATGCCGCGGCCGCCGCGGCCGGACGCATGCAGCAGGAGGCGCCGCCATGGAATTGATCTGCCGCGCCGCCGCACAGGCCGATCTTCCCGCCTGCTGCAATGTATTTGCAGACAGCGAAATTTATGAACGTTACTTTTCCGCGCCCGGGGCATTGGCGCGCTCCCTCGAAAACGCATTGAACGCAGGCGAACTTTACGTTGCCTGCGGCAGTGCGGGAGAGGTGCTGGGCGTAATGCGGATCCGGGCCAAGGGCTTTTGCGGGCTGTATCCCTATCTCGCGCTCATCGGCGCCGCACCCCGGGCCCGCGGGCGCGGCGTGGGGCATTTTCTTCTCGCGGAGTTCGAAGCCATGGCCCGTGTGCAAGGAGCCGGACGCGTTGCGCTGATGGTGAGCGACTTCAACGAAAAGGCGCAGGCCCTGTACCGTTCCCTCGGCTATTGGGAATTGGGCCGTCTGCCCGACGCCGTCCGAAAAGGCGTCTCTGAACTGGTATTGATAAAGGATCTGTGATCTGCCGCCTCTCACGCGCCGTACGCTCCGTCCTTTTTCACAAGTACAACTGTGCATTCCTACAAAGTTGATGGATTACCTGAATTTTCCAAAAAAGCTCTTGCAAACTGCGTCCGGTTGTGTCATGCTGTAAGCAGCGGAGCGTTTGCGTTCCGGCTGCCGCGCCGCCCGGCGCGGCAAAATATTGCATCAGGATGGAGGATCGGATATGAAGTTTTATATCTGTAAACATTGTGGAAATATCATCGCTTATGTGCGCAGCAGCGGCGTGCCCCGTTGTGTGCTGCGGCGAGCCGATGCAGGAGATCATCCCCGGCACTACGGACGGGGCATTGGAAAAGCACGTGCCTGTCATCGAGGTAGAGGGCAACAAGGTGACTGTGCGCGTCGGCGCTGTGGAACACCCCATGCTGCCCGAGCATTACATCGAATGGATCGCGCTGGAGACGGCTCAGGGCAACCAGCGCAAGCCTTTGGCGCCGGGCCAGAAGCCGGAAGCCGTGTTTATGCTGGCCGAGGGCGACAGCGTTGTGGCCGCGTACGAGTACTGCAACCTGCACAGCCTGTGGAAGGCCTGAAAAAGCTCCCCTTTGCGGCGCGCGGGTCCTTCCGCACACCGCGTCATCCAAAAAACGTGTCCCGTACCGGAAGGTATGGGGCGCGTTTTTTATTTCCATCGCTCTGTTTCAGCCCGCACGTCCTTGCCGGGCACCGCAGGCAGCGCGCCGCCCGCACTTGTGGAAACGGCTGAAACGGGCGGTAAAATCGTGTCCGGTCTATTCAATCTCCTGGTTTCGTGTGCTATACTGGAAAAGCAGCGGCGAGTGCATCTCTGCTGCACGGACTTATGCCGGTAAAGGAGCGTTCTCTGAATGAGACAGGAATTGGAACGGCTGCTGGACACGCACCGGGCGCAGCGCCCGGAGATGCAGCCGCAGGATTATTACAAACTGCTGTACCAGCGGGAATTCGGGTGCGGCCACACGGCCCCCGCGCCGGAAACCGCCGGACGGCACCTGATGGAGGAATATGCCCGGGCCGCCGGGCTCCCCGGCGCAGACGCCGTGCCGGAGCATGTAAAGGGCGCCGCTCTGCCGGGCTGTGTCGAGGATATCGGCAACGGGCTGTGCCGCATCTATTTGAACGGCTCGTGGAGCCGTGAGGCGCTGCGCCTTTTGGGGCGCGTATTCTGCGCCACGGCTCGTGAACACAAGGGGGAAACCGCCTGTTTCGCCGCCGCGCTGGACGGCCTGGCGCATTGGGCGGACGCCGTGCTGCCGCCACGGGACGCACAGACCCTGCGGCGGCAGACCGGGACTCTGCGCGCCGCAGGCTGCCCGGCCGTACACCACAGCGCAGCGTACCGGGAGCAATATGCGCCCCACTACCGCGTGGTGCGCCGGTGTTATGCAGACGCCTGGCCTGCTCTGCTGCTGGCCCAGCGCGTTTTGGAATCCGTTTCCCCCGGCGGCCATGCGCTGCTGGCCATCGACGGGCGCTGCGGCAGCGGAAAAAGCACGTTGGCCGCGCATATGGCGCAGGTGTTCGGGTGTCCGGTCTTTCACATGGACGACTTTTTTCTGCCGCCGGAACTGCGCACGCCGGAACGTCTGGCCCAGCCCGGTGAAAATGTGCACCATGAGCGTTTTCTGCGCGAGGCGCTGGAGCCGTTTGCAGCCGGACAACCCGTGCGTTTTTGCCCTTTCGACTGCTCCGCTGGCGTGCCCGGCTCCGCTGTGGAAATTCCCGCCGCGTCCTTTGCCGTTGTGGAGGGCAGCTATTCTCTGCATCCGTCCCTGCGCGAGCATTATACGGCCTCGGTGTTCGTCACCTGCGCGCAGGCGGTACAGCGCACCCGGCTGACAGCCCGAGGCGGCGCGGATTCCTGGGCCGTATTTGAAGCGCGCTGGATTCCGCTGGAGGAAACCTATTAAGGCCCACGCGGTGCAGGCGCTTGCAGATCTGACACTGGACACCACCCCCGTTCGCCTGACTGGCCCCGCGCACAAAATACTTGCCAGCGTCCGCATCGTCTGCTATAATAACAGGGAACCGCCGCCATGAAGGCGCGCATCTCCCCGGCGTCCCGGCCGCCCGTGCGGCTTTGCATGCACACGCGTGCATCCATCATCATAAAAACCAGAAAGCCACGAAGGCACGCGCCCCGCATGAAGCAGGGCCTTGTTTTCGCGGCTTTTTTCTGTGAGGAAAGGGATTGTTTATGACAAAATCGAAGTTCAACACAAAACAACTGGTGCTGGCCGCGCTGTGCGTGGCGCTGGGCGTTGTTCTGCCCGTGGCGTTCCACAGCATCCCCAATGCCGGCAGCGTGCTGCTGCCCATGCATATCCCCGTGCTGCTGTGCGGGCTCGTCTGCGGGCCAGTCTACGGTTTGCTGTCCGGTATTCTCACTCCCCTGCTCTCCAGCATGATCACCGGCATGCCGCCGATAGCTTATCTGCCCGGCATGCTGTGCGAGCTGGCCGCCTACGGCCTTGCGGCGGGCGTGCTGCGCCGGTTCGTGCGCACGGGTAAGCGCCCGCTGGACCTGTACATCCAGCTCGTGAGCGCCATGCTCATCGGCCGCCTTGTATACGGCGTGATGAACGCGCTCATCTTCTCCGCCGGAAATTATTCCTTCGCGGTATTTGTTTCGGGCGCGTTCGTAACGGCGCTGCCGGGCATCGTCATCCAGCTCGTGCTGCTGCCTGCCGTCGTCCTTTTGCTGGAAAAGGCGCGGCTGGTGGAAAAACCGTACTAAGAGCGTGCGGCTTCTCCTGAACCGCTGCGGGCGGCACATTTTGTGCCGCCCGTTTTATTTTACGGCTGAACGCGCTGCTTCTCTTCCCTCTGTTTTCATGGTATAATAACCTCAAGCCCGCGCTTGCGCGGCTGCGCGCACTTCGTGCGCCGATGCGCTTTTGCGCATGGGCTTGAGAACATTGAACCATGCAAAACCGCAGCACATGCGGTTTTTTTGGGGCCGCTTCGCGGCGTCATGGTATAATAACCTCAAAGCCGCCGCTTACGCGGCCGCGCGTGTGCGCCGCACTCGCTTTTGTGCCAATGCACAGGGCTTTGAGAACATTGAACCGCGCAAAACCGCAGCAGGTGCGGTTTTGTTGAGGCCGCCTGCGACGGCGTCATGCTATAATATGCCCGTTTAGCGAATGCGAACCGCAGGCGAAGCATGAGCATGGGGGCATAGATACCATGTTCCTCAGTGAACACGAGCGGTACGCGAAGTGCGAGCCTGGAAATATGGCAGGACAGGAAAAATTGCCGAAGAAAGGGGGCGGACGGCTTGTCCACCCTGTTTGTGACGGATCTGGACGGCACGCTGCTGGGCGCGGACGCGCGCATTTCACAGGAAAGCGCGGCATTGCTGCGCCCTATGCTGGACGAAGGTCTTCCGCTTGCCGTAGCCACGGCCCGCAGCCCCGCCACGGTGGTGGAGCTGCTGCGGCCGCTGGGCCTGCGCACGCCCGCTGTGCTGATGACGGGTACGATGATCTACGATGTTGCGCACACGCGCTGCCTTTCCGCCACGCCGCTGGCGCGGGAAACGGCCGCCGCCGTGTGCGCGGTGCTGGAGCGCACGGGCCAGGAGGCGCTTGCTTACAGCGTCAAAGGCGGCCATTTGTATGTGTATTACAAGGAATTCGCCTGCGATTTTGAGCGGTCGTTCGTTTCCAGCCGCATCCATTCGCCGTATAAGACCTTTGTGCAGGTGGAACACTATCCCGAAGCGCTTGCGGGCGGCGACACGCTGATGTTCCTTCTTGCGCTGCCCGGCGCAGAGGAAGCCCGCGCGTTTTACGATATCTTTTCGGCCATTCCCGGGCTTATCTGCTACTATTATTCCGACGAATACGGCAGCGGCGGCTGCCTGCTGGAAATCTATCCCGAAGGCTGCACCAAGGCCAGCGCACTGGCCCGCGTGATGGAGATGACGGGCGCGCGGCGCATCGTCAGCTTTGGGGACAACATCAACGACGTGCCGATGTTCCGCATCTCCGCGGAGAGCTGCGCCGTGGCCAACGCCGTGCCCGAAGCGCGTGCCGCCGCTACACGCGTCATCGGCGCCAACACGGAAAACGGCGTGGCCCGCTGGCTGGCCGAGCACTGGAGAGACTGGCAATGACACTTCCCGATATCGCGCCGCCGCTGCTGCGGTGGTATGAACAGAACAAACGAACTCTGCCGTTTCGCACGGTCTCCACGCCCTACCGCGTTTGGGTAAGCGAGATCATGCTGCAGCAAACGAGAGTCTCGGCCGCGCTGCCTTACTTTGAACGTTTCATGGCCGAGCTGCCCACAGTGGCCGACCTTGCCGCCTGCGACCCCGAGCGCCTGCACAAACTGTGGGAGGGCCTGGGCTATTACAGCCGTGTGCGGAATCTGCAAAAGGCCGCGCAGATCGTAATGGAGCAGCACGGAGGCGCGCTGCCCGCCGATTATGACGCGCTGCTGAAGCTGCCGGGCGTAGGCGCATATACGGCGGGCGCCATCGCCTCCATCAGCTTTGGTCTGCCCGTGCCCGCCGTGGACGGCAACGTGCTGCGGGTGTTCGCCCGTATCCTGAACGATGGGCGCGATGTGACCAGGCCTGACGTAAAAAAAGACCTGACAGCTTGCGTGATGAAGCTGCAGCCGCCGGAACGCCCCGGCGACTACAATCAGGCGCTGATGGAGCTGGGGGCATTGGTGTGCCTGCCGGGCGGCGCGCCCCTGTGCAGCGAATGTCCCTTGCGCGGGCTGTGTGCGGCCCGCGCCCTGGGCGTGCAGGAGACACTGCCCGTAAAGGCGCCGCCCGCTGCAAAAAGAACGCAGCATTGGACCGTGGCGCTGGTGCTGGATATGGAAAACCGGCGCGTCCTGCTGCAGCAGCGCCCGCAGAAGGGGCTTCTGGCGGGGCTGTGGCAGCCCGTGCTGCTGGAGGGCGCGCGCAGCGCCATACAAACAGAGCAGGCCCTGGCGGCGCTCGGCGTCACAGCCCGCGCCGTGGAGCCTTTGTCGCCCGCCCGGCATGTGTTCAGCCATCTTGTGTGGGAGATGGACGGGTTTGCCTGCGCCGCGCAAAGCTGCGCGCCTCCGCCGGGCTGCGTCTGGGCCGGGCGCGCGGAAGTGGACGAAGTGTATACACTGCCGGGCGCGTTCAAGGCATACCGTCTGGCGTTGAAAAAATACTTGTAAACCGGCCGGAAAGCGGATATAATAAGCGTAAGTGAAAATCGGTGTGCAGGAGGGTGCGGATGGGACTTTTTCTGGCGTCAAAACTGACGAGGCTTGCACTTGGGGCGGCCCAAACCGCTCTGGCCGCGGGAGAGGCCTACCGCACCGGCAAAAAAATAGAAAAACGGGTGCGGGAAGCCCTGCGCCCCCAAAAGGAGGACGTTATCACCATGAAAAAATCGACTTTTGCAGCCATTTTGGTGTTCTTCGCCGCCATTGCCGGCGCGCTGACTGCCGCTTATATGTATCTGCGCCGCCGCGAGGCCGAGCTGGATGAATATGAGCAACTCCTGTTCAGTGAGGATTTCAGCCATGAGGAACCTGCGGCGGAAGAAACCGCCGCAGCGGACGAGGCGGATGACGCCGAGGATGACATCGCGTTTTAAGCGCGGACGCTCCGCAGCATCTGAAACAGAAAAACGCCGGAACGGTCTGCGGGCCGTTCCGGCGTTTCAATTTGTCAAAAAACTTTGCTTTTCCGCCCAACTGCTTTACGAACGGAGCCTCACGCGCCTGCGGGCGCAGCCGTCACCCCATTCTTCCGGAATACTCTTTCACTTATGCCTCGTTCAACGCAGCGAAACGCCTCCTCAGCCTGCACGCATCCGGCGGCATATGCTCTGTCCTATTCGACAAAGGAATGGGATAAAATATAAAATTCCTCCTGCGAGGGCTGCCATTTTTTCTCCAGCTTTTCCAAAGTATCGTCATACCTTTGGGCTTCTTCCTCTGAAAACGCCATCACAGGGCTATCGCGATAGACCCATTTGCGCCCATCCAGCGCGCCGGGAACAAGCTCCTTCACCAGCATGGCCGCGGGGTAACGTCCGTTATCCGCGCAGACGTTTAACTTTTTGCAGCTTTTAAATCCTCGGGCCACATAGTTCGCCGGACTGCCGAAAATAACAATAACGTCATAGCCCAGCGCGGTCGCTTTTTCAAAAGACGTTTCCATAAGCCGCCTGCCATAGCCCATCCGCTGATATTCCGGCGCGATGCAGACAGGGCCGAACGTGAGGATCTCTTTTTCCTTCCCCGCCGCGTCGGAAAGCTTCGCCTTTGTGTACAGAATGCTGCCGATCACCCGGCCGTCCAGTTCCAGCACCAGGTCCAGCTCCGGAATAAAGTCCTCGTGGCCGCGCATGACCCGCGCCAGATAATGCTCGGTGCAGCCGGGCACATAAAGGTTGTAAAACGCTTTTCTTATGAGCTCTTCCACATGCCTGTGGTCGGTTTCTTTTTCATTTCGTACAATCATTCTTCAGAATGCTCCTTTTCTCCCGCGCGCAGCATGCTCAAACCACACCGCCCACAGATACCAGTCCCATGGACACCGCAAAGGTAACGGCCGCCAGCACCACGATGGATGCCCCGATACACACGCCCGTGAGGATCAGTCCCGCACGCGCCAGGCTCCGTCGGCTCTCGTTGCCCCGGGCCGCATAAGCCCATTTCAGCATCAGAACAAGGTTGAGCACCGGCACGCAGAGGGCCAGCAGGATACCCACACATTGCCCTGTTGTCAGGGGAATCATATCTTCCGGCGGGATGGGAGGGTCGGCAGGCGGCATTTTTTCACGCTTTGCGCGGCGGCGCTTCCGCCCGGGCCGGGCAGCATCCTCCGACGCCGGATTTTCCTGTTCCGGGCTTCCGCCTTCGTCCAAAGGCATGCTTTTCCGCGCAGACGCGGAACGCGCCTGCGCCGCGTTCTGCGCCGCGTCCGCCTGCAGCGCCGCGCGCGCCCCGCAATTTTCACAATACAGCGCGTCCTGCGCAATGGGTTCGCCGCATTTCTCGCAGATCATACCGGGTCCTTTCCGTGCTCATGCACATCCAAAGTAAAGCGCCGGTCCACCGGCGCGGATAAAATGATCTGGGTGCTCGTCTGCCCCAGCTTCTGAAAACGGTTGATAAGATGCTCCAGCTCATGGATGCCCGCGCAGCTCACCTTCACAATAAAGCTGTGGCTGCCCGTAACATGAAAGCATTGCGCCACGCCGGGCTGATTCTCCACCATCGTGATGAAATACTGCCTGTCGGCCGGAGCGACGGAAATACTGATCAGCGCGTCGATATGGCTTTTCGGCTCGGCGTCGCCCAGCACTACGGTGTAGCCTGCGATCACGCCCGTCTTTTCCATACGGCGGATGCGCTCGCTCACAGCCGGGCTTGTCAGCGATACCTGGCGGGCGATATCCTTTACCGTCATGCGGCCGTCGGCCGACAGCAGGCGCAGTATTTTGCGGTCCAGTTCATCCATGCGGGACAAGCCTCCAATGGTAAAATCTTAATATTTTAAAGCTGTTTTTCAAAGAAAAGTTACAAAATAAATATTTTGAATCCACTTTCGCAGTTTTCTTAATTATATAATGAATTTTTTCGTTTGTAAATGTTTTTATTAAGCATTTTTCCGCTTTCTTCTTTTGACAAATAAAGCAAAAGGAGTATACTAAAGCTACTGAATTTGATTACACCAAACTTATTTATACTTTCCCACCCCTCTATGCAAAAAGCGCTGCCGCCAAGCAGCGCTTTTTGCTTTGTATATAAAAATTGCGGCCCGCGCCCCTTTCCGGCGGCGCGGGCCGTTTTATCCGCCTCAGACCAGATACGGTGTAAAACGGTGCAGATCCATCGTTTTGACAATGCCTTCCAGATACACGCCTTCGGGACGGTACTCCTCTGTCAGGACAGTGCCATTCTCCCGCATGGGCGTAGCCTCTCCCAGTTTATCATAGGGCAGCAGCACCGCGATGCGCCGCACGCGGCCCGCCAACGCGGCGTCCAGGCGTGCCAGCAGCGCGTCCAGCCCCTCGCCCGTCACCGTGCTGGTGCGCACGGCCGAAGTATCGAACAGCGCCGCGTTCTCCACACGGTCACATTTATTGTACACAACGATCTGCGGGATATCTCCACAGCCCAGCTCGCCCAGCACGTCGTCCGTCACGGCTAGCTGCGCGGCAGCCTCCGGGTCCGAAGCGTCGCATACTTTCAGAATCACGTCCGCAAAGGCGGCCTCCTCCAGCGTGCTTTTGAACGCCTGCACCAGATTGTGCGGCAGCCGGCTTACAAAGCCCACGGTGTCTACAGCCACACAGGCCAGCCCCGAGGGCAGCGACAGACGGCGGGCTGTCGGGTCCAGCGTGGCAAACAGCATGTCAGCCTCCAGCACCTGCGCGCCGCAAAGGCGGTTCAGCAGGCTGGATTTCCCCACATTGGTATACCCTACCAGCGCCACCACGGGCACACCGCTCTTTTCGCGGCTCTTGCGCGTTTCGGCACGGCGGCGCTCCAGCTCTTCCAGGCGTTCGCGCAGCGCGTCGATGCGGCGGCGCACATGGCGGCGGTCGTATTCCAGCTTGCTTTCGCCCGCGCCGCGGCGGGCGCCTGCGCCGCCGCCCCCGCCGCCGCCCTGACGGGACAGGCTGGCGCCAAGGCCCGCCAGACGGGGCAGACGATACTGCAGCGTGGCAAGCTCCGTTTGCAGTTTGCCTTCATTCGTCACGGCCCGGCTTGCGAATATCTCCAAAATCAGCATGGTGCGGTCTATGACCTGCACCTCCAGCAGCTCCTCCAGATTCCGGATCTGGCTGCCGGACAGCTCGGCGTCGAACACGGCGCACTCCGCGCCCAGGTTGATGCACAGCATACGGCCCTCGGCCAGGCGGCCTTCGCCCAAAAATGTGGCCGCCTCCGGCGTTTCACGCTTCTGCACCACCTCCGCCACGGCTTCCATACCGTTTGCCTGTGCCAAGGCGGCCAGTTCTTCCATGCTGCGCTCAATGTCATATCCGCCGCAGTCCGCGGCAAACAATACTACTTTGATTGGTTCTTCCGTCATAATTCTCCTTCATGGGGCGTGCCGCCGTACAGCGGCGCATCCCGCTCTTTGTCCGTTCATAAAACCGGCGGCGCCAATGCGCGCCGCTCCTGCCGTGTTCATGCTCATCCGGCGCATGACGGACACCTCTTTCTATATTACTTTTATAATGCATAAGCTGCCTTGCTGCCGCTTACAGCTCATTATAATAAGTATTCCGCCCTCCGTCAAAGGATTTTGCTTTCCGGGTTTTTTTATGCTATAATAACCCCAAAACCGCCGCTGCCGCGGCTGGGCGCACTCTGTGCGCTTACGCGCTCCCGCGCGTGGTTTTGGGAACATTGCAGCATGCAAAACCGCAGCACGTGCGGTTTTGTTGGGGCCGCTTCGCGGCGTCATGCTATAATAACCCCAAAACCGCCGCTGCCGCGGCTGGGCACACCCTGTGCGCTTACGCGGCAGCACGGCTGTGCGCGCGGGTAGATTCGGCCCGTGCTGGGGAAAGTATGAATGGGTTGGGGGCTTTTTTGATGCGAGTCGTCGTAAAGGTGGGCACTTCCACGCTTGCCCACAAAACCGGATGTCTGAACATCCGCCTGGTGGAAACACTGTGCAAAACATTGGCGGACCTGCAGAATGCCGGGCACCAGATCGTGCTGGTTTCCTCGGGCGCCATCGGCATGGGCGTGGGCAAGCTGCAGCTCGGGGCGCGCCCCTCGGACATGGCCACCAAGCAGGCCGCCGCGGCCGTGGGCCAATGCGAGCTGATGTACACCTACGACAAGCTGTTTACCGAATACAACCACACCGTGGCGCAGGTGCTGCTCACGGCGGCGGACATCGAGGACAAAATGCGCCGCCACAACGTGGAAACGACGCTCCAGCGCCTGCTGCAGCTGGGCGCCATTCCTGTCATCAACGAAAACGACACGGTTTCCACAGCTGAGATCGCAGAGGTCTCCACCCTGGGCGACAACGATACGCTGGCCTCCATTGTGGCCGTCAGCGTTGAAGCGGACCTGTTGGTGCTGCTCAGCGACATCGAGGGCCTGTACACCGCCGACCCGCACAAAGACCCGGACGCGGTGCTCATCCGTGAGGTCGCCGCCATCACGCCGGACATTGAGGCGTTGGCGGGGGGCGCGGGCTCCGGCCAGGGCACGGGCGGCATGGTGACGAAGCTGCGCGCCGCGCGCCGTGTGACACAGCAGGGCATCCCCATGGTCATTGCCAACGGCGCGGATCCGCTTTGCCTGTACGACATCGTTGAGGGAAAGCCGGTGGGCACACGCTTTCTGGGGAATGCCCAGGCCTGACGCGCCGCGCCCATTGAACGTCCCGTTTTAAAGGAGGAAACCGACATGACCACCGCCGATCTGCTTTGCGCCGCCCGCGCCGTAAAACCGGCCGCGGCCGCACTTTCCACCGCTGAGAAAAACCGTCTGCTGGAGGCCATGGCCCAGGCTTTGCTGGACCACGCCGATAATATCCTCGCGGCCAACGCCGCGGATGTGGAGGCCGCGCGCGGCGTGATCGCCCCTGTCATGATCGACCGTCTCTCTCTCTCGCCCGCGCGCGTGGAAAGCATGGCCGAGGGCATGCGCGCCGTCGCCGCCCTGCCGGACCCGGTGGGCGAGCTCCTCAGCGAGACAGCCCGGCCCAACGGGCTCGTCATCCGCAAGGTTCGCGTGCCCATGGGCGTGATTGCCATTATCTACGAGAGCCGCCCCAATGTGACGGCGGACGCCGCCGCGCTCTGCCTGAAGAGCGGCAACGTATGCGTCCTGCGCGGCGGCAAGGAGGCCATCCGCTCCAATACAGCCGTTGTCGCCGCGCTGCGCGCAGGGCTGGAGCACTGCGGAGCGCCCGGCACGCTGGTGAATCTGGTGGAGGATACCTCCCGCGCCAGTGCCGCCCACCTGATGGAGGCCCGCGGCTTTGTGGACCTGCTGATCCCCCGGGGCGGCAAGGGCCTCATCCGCGCCTGCGTGGACAGCGCCAAGGTGCCCTGCATCGAAACAGGCACGGGTATCTGCCATATTTATGTGGATGCCGCGGCCGACCTGCAAAAAGCCCTGGACATCGTATACAACGCGAAAACGAGCCGTCCGTCCGTGTGCAACGCCGCCGAGGTTTGCCTGGTTCACCGGGACGTTGCAGAAGCGTTCCTGCCCGCGTTGGCCGCGCGTCTGGCCGGTAAACAGGTGGAGCTTCGGCTCTGCCCCCGCTCCGCGGCCGTCATTCCCGGCACGCCCGCCGGGCCGGAGGATTTCGACACCGAATTTCTGGATTACATCCTGGCCGTAAAGGTCGTGGACAGCGTGCAGGACGCGGCGGCGCACATCGCGGCCCACTCCACGGGCCACAGCGAGGCCATCGTCACCGAAGACGCCGCCGCGGCGGACGCATTCTGCGCAGCCGTGGATTCGGCCGCCGTATATGTGAACGCCTCCACGCGCTTTACGGACGGCGGCGAATTTGGACTGGGCTGTGAAATGGGCATTTCCACGCAGAAGCTGGGCGCGCGCGGGCCGATGGGCCTGGCCGAGCTGACCAGCTACAAATATATCATCCGGGGCAACGGACAAGTGCGCTGAACGCCCCGCTTTCAACAAGGAGAGTACCGATATGGCAACTTCAAACGAAGCCGAAAAGGCGCGCCACGCGCTGCGCCGCCGCCGCAGGCTGCGGCAGGTGCTGGGCGCGGTGGTGTGTGTCCTGGTCGTCATTGGGCTGGCAAGCGTCATTTCCGGCGGCGTGCGCCTGACAGCCAGCCTGTTCGACGACACCGAGGAAAAAGAGGAATTCGAACTGCGGCTGCAAACGCTTGTCTCGCTGGACCCGGAGCCTTTTGATTCACTGGAAAGCGCAAACCGCGCGCGCCTGCTGGCCGCGGCCATCTGGTCCGTTATCCAGCAAAACAGCGACAGTCTGGACACCTACGAGCGCGACGAGGTGGGCGCGATGTACCTGCCCACACTGGATATCGACCGCGCCGTGGCCTCGCTGTACGGGCCGGATTTTCATTTCAATTACGAGACCTTCACCGACAACGGGCTGACGTTCCAGTATGTGCCGGAAAAGAACGCCTACCTGCTGCCCATCACCAGCGTGAACGGCAACTATTCGCCGCGCGTGATGCAGATCCGGCGCGAAGGCAGCACCAAGCGCGTGACCGTCGGCTATCTGGACCTGTACGGCAGCGGCGAGATCGTGTTCGACCCCACCAAGCTGGAACCGGCGAAATATATGGATTATATCTTTACGAGAAGCGGCGACGCGTATTACCTGACAGCCATTACCGAAAGCGAGATGAAAGCAGAGAGCCAGACGGGTTCCGTCTCTTCCGGTGGAGCGCAGGCGCCTGTTGCCCCGCAGGACCAGGTGATGGATAATGTGGCCTCGGCTCTGCCCGAGAGCGTGGCGCCCGCACAGAGCGGTTCCGCCTCGGAAAGCACAACCACGGACCCGGCTTCCGCGCCGGCAGAATAACTGCGAAAACACCGCCTATCCTGCGATGGGCGGTGTTTTTGTGACAAGACGTATTTTTAAGGAAATCGTAAGGGTTTCCCCCTGCCGGAATTTATAATCGGGCGGTATCATACAAGCAACGGGAGGATGCGGATATGGAACAGACAAAAATTCTTGTCGTGGACGACGACCGTGAGATCGTAGGAGCCATTGCGGCGCTGCTGGAGCTGGAGGGCTACACCGTGCTGCGCGCCTACGACGGACTGGAGGCATTGGACGCGCTGCACACCCACGATGTGCAGCTGATGATTTTGGACGTGATGATGCCGCGCATGGACGGCCTTTCCGCCACCATGCAGATCCGCAAGGAAAAGAACGTGCCCATCCTGCTGCTGAGCGCCAAGACCGAGGACGCCGATAAGATCGCGGGGCTGGCCATCGGCGCGGACGATTACATCACCAAGCCCTACAATCCCATGGAGCTGGTGGCCCGCGTGAAAGCGATGCTGCGCCGCTATCTGGCGCTGGGCACGCTGGCGGGCGCGCCCGCCCGGGAAAATGTGGTGACGCTGGGCGGCCTTTCGCTGGACCTGGACGAAAAGCAGCTGACCGTGGACGGCGCGCCCGTGCGTCTGACGGCCACGGAATACCGCATCGTAGCGCTGCTGATGCAGAACCCCGGCCGCGTTTACAACGCGGAGGAGATCTACGAACGGGTGTGGAACGAACCTGGCTTCAGCGTGGAAAACACCGTGATGGTACACATCCGCCGCATCCGCGAAAAAATCGAGATCAACCCGAAAAATCCCAAATATCTGAAGGTGGTGTGGGGACTTGGATACAAGATGGAAAAGGCGCAATAAAGCGTCGTTTGGGCAGATGGCGGCATTTGCGCTGGTATTGGCGACGAACCCTGTGCTGGCATTTGTGATATGCCCGAATTTTTCCGGCGCAATGGGGATCCTGCTTTTGCTGCTGAGCTGTGCGGTGTGCATTGGCTGCACGGTGTTCCTGTTCGTGCGCACCGGGCGCGTACAGGGCTCGGATGACATTTTTTTAGGAGAATCCGGCGCGCTGCCCACCGAGGTGCTGGCTGCGGTGATCCTGTTCACGCCTCTGCTGGGAATGGCGCTCGGGCTGTCTCTGGGCGCTGTGGATGTGGTCATCGCGGGCATCGGCACCGCGGGCGGCGGCGTGATGCTGCTGTGCCTTTTGGCGCTGGCGCGCAAATGGAAGGCCGGGCGTCTCATCGCCGACAGCCTGCTGGCCCGCGTCTGGCCAACGCTTTGCCGGGCGGCGCGCTTTGCCGGGCGCGCGCTGCGGAGCATCCTCACGGGCGAGAACCATCTCAACGTCCATTATCCCGCCGGGCGTGCGTGGGTCTATCGTATTTTGTGGGTGTGCGGAGTCATGGCCGGGCTTGTGGTGCTTTCCTATCTCATTCTCAGCAATCAGCTTCTGGGCGTAGGCAATGCGCGTTGGTTCGGCTCAGGGCGCTATACCGCCTTCGCCATGTTCGCCATTTTTGTGGTGACGGCAGGCGCCGGATATCTTGTATGGCGCTCTTATCGGGACGCACAGAGCTTCGACGCACTTCTGCGCCAGCTTGATATTGCCGCAAAGGGCGACCCCGCGCCTGTCTGCGTTCCCGAGGACAGCAGCCTGTACGCTGCTTCCAAGGCCGTATCGGACATCGGCGCCCATCTGCAGGAAAGCGTGGCTGCCCAGATGAAAAGCGAACGCATGAAGCTGGACCTCATCACAAATGTCTCCCACGACCTGAAAACGCCCCTCACAAGCATCATCGGCTATCTGGACCTTCTGGAAAAGCAGGACGACCTGCCCGCCGGGACACGGGACTATGTGCTCATCCTGCGGCAGAAGTCCGAACGGCTGGCCACCACTGTGGCGGACCTGTTCACGCTGGCCAAGGCCACCAGCGGCAGCGAAGCGCTGGCCATCGAACCGCTGGACCTTGTAATGGCCGTGCGCCAGACATTGGGTGATATGAACGACTCCATCCGGCATACAGGCGTTCCGGTAAAGGCGACAATGCCGGAGAGCGCCATCGTGCAGGCGGACAGCGGCAAGCTGTACCGCGTGCTGCAAAACATCCTGGACAATGCGCTGCGCTATTCGCTGGTGGGCACGCGCATTTATCTGGAGGTCTCCCGGGGCGACATCGCCACCCGCCTGACGCTGACGAACACCGCGTCCTACGAAATGAACTTCGCCCCGGACGACGTGCTCCAGCGCTTTGTGCGGGGAGACGCCAGCCGCACCACCGAAGGCAGCGGCCTGGGGCTTTCCATCGCGCAGTCCTTCATGCAGAATTTCGGCGGGGGGCTGGAGGTCGGCGTACAGGGCGACACGTTCACCGTGACGCTCACCTTTCCGGGCAGCGCGGCCGCGGGAAATGGCGCCGCGCCTGCCGTCAGGATGGAGGTGTTCGGAACAGCGGAGACCTGCGGCGAAAACGACGGCGGAGATACGGAGCATGCGGCGGAGCCGGATGCACTGCCCTGTACGCCCGCAGACGTATCCGGTGCGGATGCGAACAAGGCCTGCGGGGCGTGCGCCGCAGCGCCGGAAACACCGGAACCGTGCGGCGTCTCCACCGGCATCCCGGACACCGCGCCTGTGCCAAAAGCACCCGCAGGCACGTCCGGCGCAGTGGAAAACGCACACGCCTCCGGCAGGCCGGACGGTACGGACGGCTGTTCCCCGTACGGCGAAGCTGCGGCCTTTTCCGATAAAGCGGCCGCAGCCGCTGGTTCTCCTTCCGAAACAGCCGCACAGACGGAACCAAAAGAGCCGGCGCCTGCGGAAAGCGTGCCGCCTTCTAAAACAGAGAAAAACAGCGGTGCCCCCACCTCGGTTTCCCCTGACGGGCGGCGCAAAAAGCATTGAGCCGCCGACTACGAAGCACAAGGCGCAAAAGCGGAGCCGCATATCCTGACAGGATATGCGGCTCCGCTTGGTCTATCCGGTTTCGGAATTTTGCTTCCCGCAGGGCCCTTACGCTACGCCCGCTTTTGCCAGACGGCCCGCCAGCAGGCGGCCCAGAACACACGCAAGCACGCCCTTGCACACGTCCGGCACAATGAACGGCAGCACGCACCAGCCCAGCGCCGAAACAAGATCCGCCCCGGTGACGGCCATGAACCACGCAGTGCCGAACCCGTAACAGATGAGCAGCCCCGCCAGCATTGCGGCCCCGATCACAGGCAGCTTGCCCGAACGTTTGACGGCCAGCGCTGTGGCCAGAGCAATGAAAATATATCCGATCACATAACCGCCCGTCTTGCCCAAAAGCACCGCAGGGCCGCCCATAAAACCCGCGAACACGGGGATTCCCACCGCGCCCAGAAGCATGTATACCCCCATGGAGGCCGCGGCCCATGCAGGCGCAAGCAGCATGCCCGCCAAAAACGCGCCGAACACCGCAAGGTTGAACGGCACCGGGCCGATGGGAAGCTGGATCTGCGCCAGCACAGCGGTAAGCGCCGCAAACAGCGCGGTCAAAACAAGGTCCTTTGTCGCAATTTTCCGTTTCATGTCATTCCCTCTTTTTCCGCAATACCGCGCGGCGGGCACAAGGCATGTGCCGGCCGCGGAACGGCAGTTTCATTTTTCACCGTGCCGCTACGGCCCGGCTTTATTGAAACCGGATGCTGACTTCCCCGAACGAAAGCTCCTCCTGCCCGCCGCCGGGCAGACGCACCAGCAGATGCCCGTCGTCGGTGATGGCAAGGGCATGGGCCGGCCAGCGTTCGCCGTTTTGAATGACGTCCACGTCCCGGCCGGGCACCAGGTTGCGCGCGCGGTATTCCGCCATGAAAGACGTATCCGGCAGCGCGGTGCAAAGGGCCAGAAGCTCATCCGCAATGGCCGCAGCAATGCGGCAGCGCCCCACGTGCTCACCGGGGGTGAAAATGGACGCAGCGATCTCTGCCAGTTCCTCCGGCCAGCCGCCCTCCGGCGGAAGCAGATTCAGCCCGATGCCCACCACCAGATAGTCTACGCCGCCGGTTTCCACGTCCGCCGCCGCCTCCGTCAGGATGCCGCAGCACTTTTTGCCCCGGTAAAACAGGTCGTTCACCCACTTGATGTCCAGCCGCTTGCCCGCCGCGCGCTCCACGGCACGGCACACCGCCACCGCCGCGGCGCTGGTGACAAGCACCGCGCTCTGCATGGGCAGCGCACTGCGCAGCACCATTGAGAGGTAGAGCCCCGTGCCCGGCGGCGACGCAAAGCTGCGCCCCCTCCGCCCGCGGCCCGCGGTCTGGGAATCCGCCACCACCAGCGTGCCGTGCGGCGCGCCCGCGGCAGCCATCTGCTTTGCCGTGAGATTGGTGGATTCCAGCTCCTGTGCCACCACGAGGTTGAGCGATTTGTTCCGCAAAAACAGCCGCACGCCCTGCTCGGACAGCACCTCGCTGTCCGTATCCAGCGTATAGCCTCTGTTCTGCGCGGCGGCGATGGCATGCCCGGCCTTTTGCAGATCCTTGATGGCTTTCCATACCGCCGTACGGGAAACGCCCAGCTCTTCCGCCAGCACCTCGCCGGAGAGCGGCGTGCCGCGGTTCTCCTCCAGCAGCGCCAAAATTCGTTCTTTGGTTGTCATTGTCCGGTACACTTCTTTCTGCAGAAAAGGTGTCTGGATTTATTATAAACGAAAAAAACGCATTGTCAACTCATTTTTGATTCTAAGTTAACAATGCATCTGATTCCTTATTCTCCTGCTTCTCCCCGTCCACAGGCCGCAGCGCACCATATGCAAGCCACAGCAAAAAAACCGCTCCTGCAAACAGCAGGGTCACTTGTAGCTGAAACGCGCCCATTGAAACCCAAACGCGCCGCAGCAGCGCCAGCGGATGCAATATATCCCAGCTGTTCAGCCGCAAAAAACGCCCGATGTACATTCCGAAGCCGCACAGCAACAGCACCGTCCCGCCACAGGCCCATACCGCGGGCCGCGGCCAATGGGCGCAGCAATATACACCGAATACGCGCATGGCCTCCAGGCCCAGCAGCACCGCCAGCACGGCGCCCGTGCCCAGCAGAAGCGTCAGCAGCCAGTCGGACACGTTTTCGCTGTGGCGCACCGTCCAATCCGCCGGGTTTACCCATTCCATATTTTGCGGTGTATGGATCAGATCCGTGAGCATGTAAAATGTGTTGGGCAAAAACAGCAGCCACAGCACAGCGAGCGCCGCACGTCCCGCCCAAAGGCGGCAGCGCCCGGCAGCGCAGGCAAAACACAGCGGCAGCAGCGCCAACAACATATTCCACGCCAGCCCCAGTGCCAAAAGACCGCCTGTTCGCCAAACGTGGGCCGCACAGGCGGCCCAGTACAGTCCCACGGCGGCGCCCCATCGAAGTACGCATCTTTTCCGCGCCATGCGTGTCCCTCCCCGTTCCTGCTTTTGCAGCTTTGTACCGCAAAGCCATAAAAACGTCTATGCGGACCGCCCGGCCCACACACCCTAAAGGCTGTTCCTATTTTATCATACGCCTGTGCACCGGACAAGCAGAACGTTTTTCAATTCGCGGCTGTCCCCCTTAATCCACCTCCCAGGTTTTGCCTATGGCTGTCAGTTCTGTGCGTTCAAAGCATGCGCGTGCCTCCCGCAGGACAGTCTGTGCCTGCGGTGTATGGTAGTGCGTCAACAGCAGGCGCTTTGCTCCGTTTTCCGCAGCCAGACGTCCCGCCGTGGCGGCGCGCAGGTGATGTCCCTCTTCCGCACACGGCCCTTCCGTCAGCGTCGCCTCGCACAAAAACAGGTCCGCGCCCGCGGCGACGCGCGCAAGCTGCGGACACGCGCCCGCATCGCCCGAATAGGCCAGCGTCCTTCCCTCCGCCTTCAACCGAACGCCATAGGATTCAACCAGATGGACCGTGCCGATAAACCCCAGCGCCGCGTCTCCCATCCGGAACCGCAGCCCGTCCTCAATAACATGCGGCTCAAACACATCGTTGGTGCACAGCTCGGCCCGTGCCCACGCCGGAAGGCGCGGCGTGAGCAGAGGTATCCTGGGGATGGCCTCGCCGCAGGCCCGCCGGGACTCGAGCTGATATTTCGCGCAGAACAGGTCTCCGAAATGATCAAAATGCAGATGGCTGATGGCGATCAGGTCAAGCGCGGCGAGATCGACGTCTTTCTGCAGCTTGGCAAGGCTCCCGTTCCCCATATCGAGCAATATCCTTCTGCCTTCCGCCTCGATCAAAAAACAGGAGCAAGCGCCGTCCGCCTCCGGGCAGGTGGCGTTATTTCCATATACGGTCATACGCATGCGCAGCCTCTCCTTTCATATATCCACGTAGGTAACTTCTTCCAGTGCCGCCAATTGCGCGCCCAGGCGCTCCTGCGCAAGGCCGGGCGGCAGCCGCACAAAAAGCTCGTAATGCACGCCGCTGCGCTTGTGGCTCGCCTCCAGGTTTATCACCTGCACCTGCATCTCATCCAGAGCCGCCAGCGCCTGCCGCAGGCCGGACGGGCCCGGCTGCGTGCGCAGGCACACAGCCGTACATCCGGGCGCGCGCGTCCAGCGGTAATCCCGGTGCAGCATCAGCTGCGTAAGAACGACGAGCGCCGTGGAAAAAAGAGACACCGCGTAAAGCCCGCAGCCCACCGCCATCCCGATGCCTGCCGTCGTCCAGATGCCCGCAGCCGTTGTAAGGCCGGTAAGCGTCCTGTGCCGCATGAATATCATTCCCGCGCCCAGAAAGCCGACTCCGCTCACGATCTGGGCCGCAATACGCGTGGGATCTGCCTTGATGCCCTCGGCAAACAGTGCAAGGTCAAAAAAACCGTATTTGGAAACGATGGTGATAAGCGCCGCGCCCAACGCTACGATCAGATGCGTGCGTACGCCCGCTTCCTTCAGGCGGGCTTTGCGCTCAAAGCCGATCACAAGTCCGCACAGCGCGGCCAGAAAAATACGCAGCAGGCATTCCCAAAAAAGTGTCGCAGGCATATTTCCGGTAAAAGACAATCCATTCAGCTCCTCTCACAGACGAAAAGGCTCCCGTTGCCCGGCACATGCCGGAAATGGGAGCCTTGTATATCTTCCCGCCGCCGGAACGAGTACAGATGAACCATTCTCACCGGTCGAACAGGACGCCGCATATCTGTCCCGGCTGCAAAGCCAGCAGCAGAGCATCCCCGTCCCGCCGCACACCGGGCGCATCCCCGTCCGGGGCTTTCACTGTACAGGCTCCGTCCGCAGCCGTGCCGTGCACCGTCAGCATGCAGGGCGCGCCGGTGTCATTGGCCGCCAGCACCATTCCGCGCCCGTCCGCAAGCTGCCAGCAGGCCGCATAGCAGAAGTCCGGCACAGGCGCCAGCCAGGCGTCGTCCAAAAAGCGCGCTTCCTTGAGCAGCGGCTGCAGTTCCCTGCGGAACCGCGCCATCTTCCTGCCATAGATATGATATTCGCCGTCCTGCGGACGCATGCGGGTGGTAATGCCCATCCACAGCACGCTGCCCAATGTAACGGCACGGTGCATATCGCGGTAGAACCACAGGCGCTGGTCGCGATCTTCCGTCTCCCAGCCGCGGGGGTTCACCATATTCACCTGCACGAATTCCGGGAACGTATATTTGAACACATTGTAATATTCATCATATTCCGCGCCGTTCCAGGTCAGGTTGCCCCAGGTATAGCTGCCATAGATATCGCCGCAGTTCTCTGTCATGATATACGCATTGGGGTTGTGCTTTCGCAGACGGCGCAGCAGCTCGCGCAGCACATACACATAGCCGTTGTTGAATTCACCGATATTTTCGTGGCTGTGTTCCGCACAGTAGCATGCGAAAGGCTCTGCAGAAGCCAGCTGGTCCAGGTAAATGCCGTCACAGCCGTAGGCTTTGACGCAGAATTCCGCGGTGTCCAGCAGGTAATCCCGCCAGAGTGTGTCGGACGGGCAGTTCACCGTGAAATGCTCCGGCCCGTAGGTCTCGCGGTACGGCTCGCCCTTTTCGTTGCGGACGGCCATTTTTTCGCCCACGGTCTTGTGGAAATCCGACTTCACGTCAAAAATCCGCGCGTTGATGTACAGCGTGGAAAACCCGCCGTGCTCCCGCACGTATTCCAGCCCGCGCCGGAATTCCATCGCGCTTCCCAGCTCCATGTCCGGATAATATTCCGGGTAGAACGAGTCGAAGCCCGTACGGTTCCAGCTTGCCAGAAACATGTGGCGCACGCCCCAGGCCGCGCCCTCTTCGTACATCTGCGGGATATCACGGAACGTATGCTCGATATTGCCTGTGCGCTTGAAATTGTAACATTGGTTGAGCGCGCATTCGTCCGCCAAAAACGCCGGATTGTGGTCGAAATCCAAATAGGGCGCGATATACGCGCGGTAAAGCTGCGCGCCGTAATGCCAGTCCTTCGTGGTGACGGCCAGAATATATTCCCCTGTTTCATAGCTTTCCCCGGGACGGACGCGGTAATGCTTGCGGAAGCCAAAGGCCATCCACGGATCTTCGGCGCTTCCGCTTGTTTCGGCTATGACGCCCGTCACGGGGAAGCGCGCGTCATGGCTGCCGATGTACAGGCCGTTTTCGGCGTCGTAATAGTACATCCAGCTCATGGACGCAAGGCCGCAGTAGTTGATCTCGCGGCGGTAGATGTCCCGAACGCAACGCTGCTGGCGCGCCAGAAATCTTTTTTATTCACACCGTAGCCCATTACCGGGTTGCGCGTGCGCTCGCCCGCGTGATGCGGGTAGATGATGGCGTCATCGGCGTAGTCCTCGCCCAGATAGACGCCGCCGATGTGCGGCATCAGTACCTCCACAACATCCGCCGCACTGTGGTTCTCCATCCGGGCACGGATGCACAGACGGTCGTTTTCCGCCGTACAGCGCACAGTCATACCAATGGGCAGACCGCCGAACTCCGTATAGGATATCTCCAGAAAGCCTGCTCCTGCACTCATCCCCGGTACGCCGGGCAGCAGCTTTTTCTTTTCTCCGTCCGCCAGCGCGTACAGCTCCACCAGAGGGCCGCGGGGCGCGGCTTTGATATAATCGTCCCCTGTCGCAAGGTTTACAAGGCTGACGAAATTGTTTGCCTCCGGCGCAAACCGGGCGCGGAAAGCGTTTGTTTTCAGTTCCATGACAGGCCCCTCAAAAACCGTATTTTTCATAATTTTCCAACGCCTCGCCGTTGATGCGCGCCGCGTCCGGCATATGGTTCGAGATATACACACTGGGCTTAAGGCCCTTTTCCAGCAGTTTCTCCACCACCGTGCTCTGCACCGCCCACATCAGGTAGCTGGCGCTGATGCCGCTGGCCGGGCAGATGCGCTGGCCCAGCGCCGGCACATCCACCAGCGTGTCGCCGTAATTGGTGCAGTTGTCCAGACAGTAGGTGCATGCCTCAAACAGGCGCTTGCCGCTGGGGTGCTTGCCGGTAAGATGCCCCGAATATTCCACCGATGTGACAGCCACGGTCGCGCAGCCCATTTCATTCGCCTTCAGCGCCAGATCCACGGGAAAATACTGGTAACCGGAAACGGAGCCGATCATAATAACGTCGTCCGGCAGCACGTTAGCACGGCCCAGCACGTAATCGGCAAAGCCGGGAATGGTGTCGTAGCCCACGATGCCCCGCGCAGGCGCGGGCCGGTGCCGCACCGGGTTCTGTATCTCGCAGGTGATGCGGATGGGCTTTACCGCCATCATACCGCCTGTTCGGCCCACGCCCTCAAACATCAGCATATGGCCGGTGTCCATAATATGCCACGCGCCGCCGCGGGCAAGGCGCTCCGCGATCTCTGCCGAAGCCTCCAGCACGGCCTCCCGCTGGGTCTGCTCCACCTTTTCCAGAACGCCCTTCATTGCACCGAAATATTCATCCATCAACATGTGCTTCACCCATCTTTTCTTTCATCAGATTTTCCGCGACGCCGGGTGCCGTGATATCCACGCCCGCGCTCTCGCTCAACACACAAAGCGCCGCGCCCACCACCGGGCTGTACTTTGCCGGCTGGTATACGCACTGGGGCACCAGATGTTCCAGCGCCCGGCGGAAGCGTCCGGTGAACAGCTCTCCCATGCGCGCCACGCCGCCCGTGAGCGCCACAGGCAGGCCGTCCGCGTCCAGCTGCCCGGCCACCGTCGCAGCCAGGCGCGCCAGCGCACAGGCCGCTTCATCCAGCACCGCGCATGCATTTGCATCCCCCTCCCTGGCCGACCGTTCCACAGCATAGCTCAGCCGCGCCACATGCCTGCGCGTAAAATCGGGCCGGTATGCCGCGTCGCGAATGGACAGAACATCCGGCAGGCCCAGCATTTCCAGCACGTTTTTTTCCAGAAGCGTGCCGGTCACATGCGTGTCGTGCAGCAGCGCCAGACGCGACAGGCACAAAACGCCTATATGATATCCGCTGCCTTCGTCGCTGAACAGCGGGCCCCAGCCGCCCGCTGTGGCCGTGCGTCCCGCTTTGTCCCGCCCGGTGGCAAAAGAGCCTGTACCGCTGAGCACGGCGATGCCGCAGGGCGCGCCCAGCGCCGCATAAAAAGCGTTCTTTTCATCGCCCAGCTGCCGGACGTTCCCGCTCCCCAAAAGAGTCTCTAGTTCCGGCAGCGCGGGCCGGAAGCCGGGGATGAACAACACGAATTCCCGCACCTGCGCGGGCGCGGCCCCCGCCTGCGCCAGACATTCCATAACGCCCGCATAGACGGTATGCGCCGCTTCGGCCGGAGGCACAAAATTTGCGTTCGCGCCTGCGCCCTGCGCGCGGCCCCGCACACATCCTGTTTTTTCAAACAGCAGGAAATCCGTCTTTGTTCCCCCGCCGTCGCACACCAGATACAAACCGTTCACCTCATCCTCAGCACAGCGCTTTGATACGGCCCTGATACGCCGCCACCGCGCTGGTATTGTATTCGTCGCCGCCGGGCAGATTGGCGCTGCACAGGACCGGCGGCATCCGCCCCTGCGCAAGATACAGGTTTTCGATCTTCAGTACGATGCGCTGCGCGATGAACAGGCTTCCGAAGGTGGACGCGCCGCCTGTGATCTGCTGGGTGCCGGGGATCGTGAGCAGCCCGTCGCCTCTGGGCGCATGGTTGTCGATGACGATATCGCTCACTTCATACAGGCGCTTTCCCTCCGGCGCGCGGGAGGCAAGCGTGCGGGATATTTTCTTCGAGGTAACGCACACCACCGTCAGCCCCCGTTCCTTTGCGTACAAAGCCGCTTCCACCGGCACCGTGTTGATGCCCGTATTGGAGGAAATGAGGATCGTGTCGCCCGCGCGCAGCCCCGCCTTGCCCAGCACCTCGGCCGCTTTGCCGGGCATGCGCTCCATATGTGTGCTGGTGATCGCGCCGGTATGAAGCATCAGCTCGTCCGAGAGGATGGGATTCACCGGTACGAGCCCTCCGCTGCGGTAGAACATCTCCTCCACGATCATGTGGGAATGGCCCGTGGAAAACACGTGCAGCAGGCCGCCGCCGTCTATGGATGCATACGCCGCGCGGGCGGCTGCGTCCATGGCCGCGCCTTCCTCCTGCTCGATCTGTGCCAGCATCGTATATATTTTATCCAAATATGTATCGTCCGGCAATTGTTTTGCGGTCATCCTTGACCTTCCTTCCTGAAAAAGGGCGGCGGAAACCGCCGCCCTTTCCCCCATTGCTTTATTTGCTCAAAATCGGAGCCGCCTGTTCATCCACGCGCTGTGCAAACTCCTCCGGCGAGACGGCGCCGGCCCACAGGGACTCGCATTCCTTCTGGAACATATTCTGGAACTCCGAGCCGTTCAGGTTCGTGGGATACGGCACGGCCGTCTCCAGGGCCTGTACGAAATACTTGTTGTACGGCGTTTTCGCCTCGAATTCCGTGGTATCCACCATCGTGGAGGCAGGCAGGCCGTAGTTCATATCCAAAGCGATCTGCTGGCCCTCCTTGCCGGAGAGGAACTCCACCACGCGCCAGGAAAGCTCGGGATTTCTGGCGGTCTTGGGAATGACCCAGGTGTTCACAAACGAGGACGTTTTGCTGACGCCGTCCACATAGGGCATGGGCAGCACGGTATACTCAGTGCCGTTTGCGTCAAACGTAGAGGCGGTGGAAAGCGCGCCGATCTGCATGGCCACCTTATTGGCCATAAAGGGGGCAAACTCGCTGTCGCCGAACTGCGCGGCCTGCGTGGCCGACGGACACACCTTGTAGGTATTGTACAGGTCATACATGAACTGAACGGCCTTCTGGGTGTTTTCGTCGGTGGAAAGCACGCTCGCCTTGCCGTCCTCACTGTACAGCTCACCGCCGAACGCCGCGATCATGGCGAAGGTCTGGTCGGTATAATTCTTCCAGTAATAACCCCACTGGGCGTCCGCGCCGCTGCCCTTGGTGAGCTGCTTGGCGATCTCGACGAACTCATCCATCGTCCAGGTATCGGCCGGGATCTCGATGCCGGCGTCTTCAAACATCTTGGTATTGAGATACATGACCTTCGGGGTAACGTCGCGGGCCGCGGCATACATGGTGCCTTTCACGGTCAGGGCGTCCTTCACCACGGGGTACAGAGCGTCCTTATACTCCTGGCTGGCCAAATCGTCCAGCGGAAGCAGCATACCGTTCAGCGCATAGCGGGGCACCTGGTCCATGGCCAGCATCATCACGTCGGGGATCTCGCCGCCGGCCAGCTTTGTGACCATTGTATCGGCGTATTTGCTGGGAATGGTAACGAATTCCAGCTTGATATCCGGATTCGCCGCTTCAAAATCCTGCTGCATCTTCTGCAAATGTTCAAACTTCGTCACGTCCCACCAGGTATAGACCTTCAGTGTGGTGGGGTCGGCCGGGGCCGCGGGCTCGGAGCCGGAAGCCGGAGCGCTGCCGGACGCAGCGGGCGCCGAGGACGGCGCACCGCCGCAGGCGGCCAGCGAAAACACAAACGCCAGTGCAAGAACAAGTGACAGAACTTTGCTAATTGACTTTTTCATGTTGATCCTCCATTGTATGATTTGATATGTCACGGCGCGGCGCGCCGTTCATTCCGAAAAGAGACATCATTTACCGCCAAAGCCCGAATTCATGGTAGAGGCCATGAACTGCTTTTGGAAGATGAGGAACACAATGACGATGGGCACGATGCTGAGGGACGCGCCCGCCAGAAGCACGGCCCAGTTGGGTTCCCACTCCTTCAGGTATTTCAGGCCCACGGTCAGCGTCAGCTTGTCGTAGTCGTTGATCACCAGCATCGGCCACAGGAACGCGTTCCACACACTGCGGAACGACAGGATGGCCGTCGTGGCAATGGCCGGCTTCGCATTTGGCAGCACGATGCGGAAAAACACGCCCAGCCGCGTACAGCCGTCGATGATGGCGGCGTTTTCCAAGTCCTTGGGAATACTGAGGAAAAACTGGCGGAAGAAAAAAATGTTGAACGCATTGGCGCCCGTGAACATATTCGTCAGGAACAGCGCCGCATATGTATTGATGAGCTTCATATCCACAACGATCTTATAGTTGGGGATGAGGGTGACGTGGCTGGGGATCATCATCGTGGCGATGAACGCAAGAAACAAAATGTTCCTGCCGCGGAACTCCAGCCGCGTGAGCGCATATGCCGTGAGAGAGGCGACCGCGATCATACAAAGAGGCATCGCGACGGACAAAAACACCGAATTGACCGTAAACTTATCAAAGGCAGCACCTGGAACAGGCGCTCGTAGTTCTCCATCGTGAACGGCCTGGGCCACAGGTCCAGCGGATTACCGCCGTAAAGCTGCTCCGAGGATTTGAAAGAGGAGAGCAGCGACCAGACGAAAGGATAGATCATGATGACGCTGAGGGTGACCATGAAGATGTGGTATACGGTGTTGCCCACGGTCTTGCGCGCGGACATGCCAAGCTGCGGTTTTTTCATGCTCATTCACCCCCCTGTTCATGGCGGAAGCGGTATTGGATCAGCGTCACCACCATGATAATGGCAAAGAATATCCACGCCAGCGCCGACGCATAGCCCATGTTGTAGTTGGTAAAGCCCTGCTCATAGATATAGTACATGATGGTGCTGGTGGAGCCGAGCGGCCCGCCCTGCGTCATTACGAAAATGGATTCAAACATGTTGAACGCCTCGATCACCAGCAGGATGGCTACCACAAACGTTGTATTAGAGAGCATCGGCACCGTAATGCGGATAAATTTCTGCCATCCTGTGGCGCCGTCCACATCCGCGGCTTCGTACAATGTCTCCGGGATGGTCTGCAGCCCGGCAAGGAACATCAGCATATAATAACCGCTCATCTGCCACACGCGCATGATAACGAGCGCGGGCTTGCTCCAGGCCGGGTCGCCCAGCCACAGCGGCACATCATTCAGGCCGATGGCAGTGAGAATGTTGTTCAGGATGCCCATGTCCGGGTTGAAGATCCACAGCCACACCATGCTCACCGCGACGGTGGACGTGATGCTGGGCAGGAACAGCGCTACACGGTAGCCCTTTGTCAGCCTGCCCGCCTTTTTGTTGATGAGGATGGCCAGCAGCAGCGACACCACCAGCACGATGGGCACCAGCGCAACGACAAAATAGAACGTATTGCCGAAATATGGGTAAAAGTACTGGTCGTCCGTGAACGCCTTGACGTAGTTCTGCAGGCCCAGCCAGTTCGGCTTGCTGAGCAGGTTGTAATCGGTGAAGGATAAGTACAGCGAATACAGGATAGAACCGAAGGTGAAAATGCTGAACCCGATGAGCGCCGGTGAGACAAACAGCCAGCCCGTGCAGGCCTCGCGCCGTTTCAGGTTGAACCTGCGCCGTCCGCCGCGCTCTGATCTACTTTTTTCCGTCATGAACCTCTGCCCTTCCTCATTTGATTTAAGCTGCAACAAGACAAGTTGTCATGTTGTTATAACAAAACCGTTCAAAAAATTTTTCGCGGGCGCAGCCCAGCCGCAGGCGGGGCAGGCCCAGCGAAAGTTTACTTTTCCAGAGTGACGTTAAAGATATATTTATCCCCGCGGTAAATAGAATCCACATACTCAAAGGGCGCGCCATCCATACCGTACGTAGTGCGGGAGATGCACAGCACCGGCATTCCTGTTTTGATTTTCAGCAGCTTCGCATCATGGGAGCTGGCCGCTCCGGCCTGGATGCTCTGCACCGCCTTGCTGCATTCGCAGCCGTATTGCTCCTTGAGCAGCGCGTACAAAGATTTGCTCAGATCCTGCGTTTCAATGCCCGCGAAACGGTAAAAGGGCATATGGACCTTCTCCACAGCCATGGGGACGCCGTCCGCGCAGCGGATGCGCGTTAGGAAATAGATCTTCTGGGTGACGTCGATGTTCAGCGCCTTTGCCACTGCCTCCGTGGGCAGCATCAGGCTCTGTTCCACAAGGATGGTGGACGGCTCCAGCCCCAGACTGCGCATCTCGTCGCTGAAGCCGATCAGGTGATTGAGCTGCATTCCCGCCTTCTTGGATGCGACAAAGCTGCCCTTTCCCTGCACTTTGTAAATATATCCCGCCTGTGCCAGGCCGTCCAAAGCCTGGCGCACCGTGATGCGGCTCACGCTGAACAGCGCGCCGATGGCCTCTTCCGTGGGCATCTGCTGCCCCTCCGACAGCTTGCCCGCGTCGATCATTCCCTGATAATAATTGATAATCTGCAAGTACCTGGGTACCGCTTTCACCAAAGGCACCTCTTTCCCTCCCGGCAGGCATTCCGCCGCCGGGCGCTGCAAGGCCGCCTGTAGGATGTTGTTGGCCGCCTTGTTGTTATGACAACATAATAATCCTTTTCCAGTCTTCCGTCAACCATTTTTTCAGCTTTCTCCATCTTATCCAAACTTTGCGCGCAAGAATCGGCATTTTACACAGCCGCGGCGTCCTTTCCTGCATCCGCATCACACGGACGAATCCCTCTCCCCCGCCTTCTTCCGGGTGCGCCTGACGATAAAGTCTCCCGGCCCGGCGCAGCCTGTAAGCCAGATGAACAGCGCGTAAATAACGCTGGTGAATACCGCTCCCAAAACAGCCCAGGCCAGAAGCGGCAGGCCCAGCCGCTGCGTCAGCGGCTGCAGCACGAACCGGCACGCCGCGCCCGCGCACAAAAACGAGAACACCGGTTTTATCACCCAACGCAGCCATTGCACACGCAGCCCTGTAACATGCAGCAGGCGGTGCAGGTTCAGCAGGCTCGTCAGCAGATTGCTCACCAGCATCACGAACAAAAAGCCCTGCATGCCGAAGCGCGGCAGCAGCAGGTAGATCAGCGCGATGCGCACAACCGAATCCAGCGCCGTATAACGAAAGGAGGAAAGCTGCTCCCCCAGCCCTTTCAGGATGCCGTCCACCATGCTCTCCATATACATAAAGGGCATCAGCGGCCCCAGTATCGACAGATAAAAACCGATCTCCTCGCTCTGGTACAGCACCAGGCCGATCTCCTTTGCAAACTGGGTGAACAGGCCGCCGGCCAGAAACGAAAGCACCAGCGTGATGAGCATGACACGGTTGACCAGATGTTCCAGCGCCGCGCGCCTGTTCTGCACATGCGCCTCGGTGATCTCCGGCAGCAGCAGCGTAGAAAGCGTGGCCAGAAATGAAAACGGAAAAAAAATCACCGGCATGGCCATGCCTTTCAGCGCGCCGTACTGGCTGAGCGCTGTTTCGCGGCTGAGCGTATACAGCGCAAGGCAGCCGGGCACCATTACATTTTCAACGGTGCGCAGCACGCTCGTCATATACTGGTTCGCAGCAATGGGCGCTATGATATCCCACAGCTGCCGTCCCAGCCCCTGCACCGGACGCTTTGCGTTACGGGGCACGTCCCTCAGCTCACGCCGGTAGCACCATTCCATATGTACCCAGCTCGCAGCCTCGCTGACCGTATTGCCCACGACCACGGCCGCGCAGGCCGTTCCGATGCCCTGCGGTACGGCAGAATCAATGAGCAGCGCCACCACGCCGATGCGCACGACCTGCTCGAAGATCTGTGCGCGGGAATTCGGCCCCACCTTGCGCCGCGCCATGAAAAACCCCCGCAGACATGCCGAAACCGCCATAAACGGCAAACTGGGCGCCAAAATGCGCAGCGAGAGCGCGGCCCGCGCATCCTCCAGCCACCAGTCCGCTGCAAGCCCCGCTCCAGTGAACAGCAGCGCGGCCGCAGCCGCGCCAAGCCCAAGCCCCAGCGCCAGTGTGCGGCGCATGGCTGCGCGCACATTGGCGGGGTCGTCGGTGGCCAGCAGTTCCGCCGAAAGACGCGTGGCCGCCACCGAAAGCCCCGCCGTAGCCAAGGTGACGGCCATTGTGTAGACCGTGTAGATCAACTGGTACAGGCCCATGCCCTCGGCGCCGATACGCGCCGCGATATAAATGCGGAAGAACATGCCTGCGGCACGCAGCAGCAGGCCTGTTCCCGTCAGAATGGCCGCGTTTTTCAAATAGCTTTGGCGCGCCATGCGTCCACGCCCCTTTCCCTTTTTTATGTATACGGACCCGGACGGGAAAGTATGTGCGGCGCGTATTGCCTTTTTGCCGGGACATCCTGTATACTGGTAGACAGGAATTTGGAAAGGAGACGCAACATGGACTTGGAACATTTGATCGAGCTCATCCTACCGCCCATCATCGGCGTACTGGAGATGATGGGCATTTTTGTGGTGGCAGTGTCGGCAGTGCGGGCCTTTGCGGAATATCTGGGCAATACCTTTCTGCACCGGCATTACGCGCTGCAGTTCGAGCTTGCCGACGGCCTTGCCACCGGGCTGGAATTTAAAATGGCCGCCGAGATCTTAAAGACCGTTTTGGTACGGGAGATGAGCGAGCTGCTCATTCTGGGCGCGGTCATCATCCTGCGCGCGCTGCTCAGCCTGCTGATTCACTTCGAGCTGAAAAGCAGCCAGACGCGAACGGAGGAAAAGCCTTGAAGGAAATGATCCAAAACGCGGTAGATGCCATCCGCGCCGGGGCCGGCGCACGCCCGTCGGTGGGCCTGATCCTGGGCAGCGGGCTGGGCGGTCTGGCCGATGTGCTGGAGGATGCGTCTTTTGTGGAATACGCCTCCATTCCCGGCTTTCCCGTTTCCACCGCGCCGGGACACGCGGGACGTTTTGTGCTGGGCCGTCTGGCCGGACACGGCGTCGTGTGCATGCAGGGGCGTTTTCATTTTTATGAGGGACATCCCATGTCCCACATCGCCGCGCCCGTCCGTGTGATGAAAGCGCTGGGTGTGGAAACGCTGCTGATGACAAATGCCTGCGGCGGCGTGAACCTCGATTTCCAGGTGGGCGACCTGATGGTCATTGACGACCACATCAATTTTATGGGCGCCAACCCGCTCACCGGCCCCAACGATGCGGGCTTCGGCCCGCGCTTCTGTGATATGACCTACGCCTATACGCCCGCTCTGCGCCGTCTGGCAGACGAAGTGGCCGCCGCGCAGGGCGTTGCACTGCGCCACGGAGTATATCTGGGCTATATGGGCCCCAGCTACGAAACTCCGGCGGAGATCCGTGCGTTCCGCGTGCTGGGCGCGGACGCCGTGGGAATGTCCACGGTGCCGGAGGTCATCGCCGCCAGCCACTGCGGGCTGCCTGTGCTGGCCATCAGCCTCGTCACCAATATGGCCGCGGGCGTGCTGGAAAAGAAGCTGGACGAAAACGAGGTCATCGAGACGGCCGCAGCCCGCGCAAAGGTGCTGGAGCGCCTGGTCACGGGAATCGTGGAGCGCCTGTGAGCCGCCCGGAGCAAAACGGCATGCGGAGCTGCTCCCGACGCCGCGCGGTCCGCTCCCTCAAAGCCGTTAATCCAAACCGCAAAACGGCCCGGGCGCAATATGGCCCGGGCGCACATAAAAAGGCTTTGCCGCTCACTGCGCGGCAAAGCCTTTTTTCAAATCAGCCGTCAGCTCCTGGTATTCCATCAGCTCCATCACGGGCTTGTGGAACGTCTCCATCAGGCTGCAGTATTTGTCGAACATCACGATCACATACGCCTCGCGGTATTTGGGCGGTGTGACCGTCAGCGGCCACATATGCCGCAGGATGATATTCTTTTCCCTGTCCGTAAGGCTGAACAGGCGCTGGGCGTTCTCCAGCGCGCGCCGCGGATGCGTCAGCCCGTGAAAATAATTGCCCGTTTCCTTTGCGTGGAAGTGCCAGTCGTACAGAAAAAGGTCGTGCAGCAGCCCGGCGCGGGCGGCGGCGCGGGCCTGCCATCCATGGTCCCTGCAATACAGGTAGCTGAGATACGAAACATTGATGCTGTGGCGCAGGCACGAGGTCTCGCCGTGCTGGGTGTACGCCTCCATGGAACGCACCAGCGGATGTTCCAGAATATCCTGTACCAGAGCCAGGTATTCCGGATCTCTGGGTACCGTGATGGAGCACACGGTTTCCTTGCTGCGGTAAATCATTTCTAAAAAATCCCCTTTGTGTAAAGGTCGGCGCCGCGCTTTTCAGCGGGCGGCGCGGCCGGGCACGGGCTCGGCCTCTGTGGAAGTATGCGCATTCTGATACGCCTGATACGCGCTGACGGCAAAATCCACCGCATAGGCACACACCAGCAGAAATGCGGCCGCCAAACCGACACGGTCCGGAATGAGCAGGACAGCGCGGAACACCAGCCGGTGCAGAAATGCAAACAGCAGAAGAGCGATGAGCCCCCAGCCCAGCGTGCTTTCCAGGCACAGAATCCCCTTATAATTGAACGGCTTATTGGTGTAATCCCACCAGAAGGTGCCGAACAGGCGCAGCATCAGCCGCGCGGTGAGGTATTCGAACAGCGTTGCCAAAACGGCTCCCACAAGATAGAGCAGCACATAATTGCCGGAAAACGGACGCAGCAGCGCAAAGCCGAGCATTGCGCCGAAGCCGTAGATGATACAGAACGGCAGATGCGCAAAGCCGCGGTTCTCCCACCGGCCCTTCTCCCGGCGTATGACGATGCACTCCATCACCCAGCCCAAAAAGCTGTAAAGGAAGAATGCGTTGATCAGCACATGGGGCGCCACAGGTGCAGTATAAAAAATCGTACCCACGTTCTCCATCCTTTCTGTTTTGCGGCATGTAGCCGCAATCGCTAATATTACAGCAGGACGCCGCAAAACGGCTTCAACAAAACCGTGCCTGCTGCGGTTTTGCATGGTTCAATGCTCTCAAGCCCATGCGCGAAAGCGCAACAGCGCACGAAGTGCGCGTGGCCGCGCAAGCGGCGGGCGTGAGGTTATTATACCATATTTCTAAGCTCGCACTTCGCGTACCGCTCGTGTTCACTAAGAAACATGGTATCTATGCCGCTAAGCTCATGCTTCGCCTGCGGCTCGCATTCGCTAACCGGACATATTATACCGTATATTTCCCTGTCCCGCAACCAAAGCCACGGCTTGACACCCTCTTTGCGCGAACCTATAATGAAGGTACCACCCGGAAGGAGAATGACAATGAGCGAAAATTGTACGCACAATTGCGAGACCTGCGGCGAAAACTGCGCCTCGCGCAAAACAAACCCCGCGGATTTCCGCGAACCGCCCCACGCGCTGAGCAGTATTAAAAAAGTGATCGGCGTCGTCAGCGGCAAGGGCGGCGTCGGCAAGAGCATGACATCCGCCATGCTGGCCGTGCTGCTGAACCGCCGCGGCTATAAGACCGGCGTGCTGGACGCCGACATCACCGGCCCCAGCATCCCTAAGCTGTTCGGTATCCACGGCCGCGCCCATGCGGACGAAGTGGGCTGCTATCCCGTACAGAGCCGCACAGGCATCGACGTGATGAGCGTGAACCTGCTGCTGGAGCACGAAAGCGACCCTGTCGTGTGGCGCGGGCCCATCATTGCGGGCACCGTCAAGCAGTTCTGGCAGGAGGTCATCTGGAAGGATGTGGATTTCCTGTTTGTGGACATGCCCCCGGGCACGGGCGACGTACCGCTGACGGTGTTCCAGACGCTGCCGGTGGACGGCATCGTCGTAGTGGCCAGCCCGCAGGAGCTGGTGAGCCTGATCGTCGCCAAGGCCGTGAACATGGCCAATATGATGAATATTCCCGTGCTGGGCCTTGTGGAAAACATGAGCTATGTCCTGTGCCCGGACTGCGGCAAAAAAATCGACGTGTTCGGCGAGAGCCACGTTGCCGAGACAGCCGCCGAGTTCGGCGTTCCGGTGCTGGCCCGCATCCCCATCGACCCGCAGCTTGCCAGGCAGGCCGACCTCGGTGTGATCGAATCCTTTGAGGGCGACATGCTGGACGGCGCGGCCGACGCCATCGAAAAGCTGCTGTAACAGGCAAAGGAGGCAAGCATGAAAAAATTTCTCACCGAGTTCAAGGAGTTTGCGGTGCGCGGCAACGTCATCGACATGGCTGTCGGCATCGTCATCGGCGGCGCGTTCAGCAAGATCGTGACCGCGCTCGTCAATATGGTGATGTCCGTTGTGGGCCTGTTCACCAGCGCGGTGAACCTGAGCGAGCTCGCCGTTACGCTGCAGCGGGCCGGCGAAGAAGCGCCTTACTTTTCCCTGCCCTACGGCGCTTTTCTGCAGAGCGTGCTGGAATTCATCATTCTGGCGCTGTGCGTGTTCTGCGCGCTGAAGGTCATCAACCGCTTCAAGCGCAAGAAAGCGGAAGAGGTCGTGGAGGCTGCCGCAGCGGCGGAGCCCTCCAAGGAAGAAACGCTCCTGGCTGAGATCCGCGACCTGCTGAAAGCGCAGACCGAAACCGGCAAATGAGCCTTTCTGTTTATAATACGAGAAAAAGCGTCCGAAGACTTCATCTTCGGACGCCTTTTTATTGCTTTGTAACAAAAAACACCTTAGCGGCCGCGGGCCGGGGACGGCCCGCATGGTCTAAAAAACAGTCTGCGGCTATTTTTATACGATTTAATTTTTTCACAAATACCGGCCGCAGACTTTACTCCCTGTCGCTGAGCAGGATGCGGTCGTTGTCCAGCTCTTTGCCCGCGCTCGTACGGAATTTTTTCCAGCACAGAGCGGCCAGCCGCTCGCGGAAATACTCCCTGTCCTTTTTCGACACCGTGCCGAAAGGCGAACGCGTGCGCACAGAGCGCAGATACGCCAGCGCCAGGTTTTCCTCGATGGTCATGTGGGGCGCGGTCCCCTTGAGCGGGTCCTGAAACAGACGGCCCAGGTGGTTGGAGCGCTTATATTCCGGCAGGAACGTCATATCCTCTCCGTCCAGGATAACGCGGCCCTCGTCTACATAGAACACGCCCGCAACAGCGTTGAACAGCGTGGATTTGCCCGCGCCGTTTCCGCCGATGATGGTGACGAAATCTCCGGAGGCCAGTGTGAGGGAAAGATCCTCCACAGCCTTTTTTTCATTGATCGTGCCCGCGCCGAAGGTCTTGGAGATATGACGCAGTTCCAGCATTTCAGACATTGCGGTTCGCCTCCCTGCGTTTTCTGTAAAAGAGCACCTTGTCCCGGATGGCCGGGTACGAAATAGCCGCCGCCACGATGAGCGCCGAAACCAGCTTCATGTTTTTTGCGTCGATGTTCACCGCGATGGCCGCCGCCACGATGATGCGGTATACCACAGCGCCCACAGTTGCCGCCAGCACGCCTTTTGCCAGCGCGTGGGGCCCGCCGCGGCCGAACAGCACCTCGCCGATGATCAGGCTGGCCAGCCCGATGACTACCATGCCCGTACCCAGCGTATTGTCAGCAAATTTCTGATACTGGGCGATGAGCGCACCTGAAAGCGCCACCACGGCGTTGGAAAGGCACAGGCCCACGGTGGTGGTGAACGCCGGGTTGATGGACGATGCGGACACCATGTCCCGGTTGTCGCCCGTGGCCCGCAGAGACAGGCCCAGCTGCGTGCGCAGAAACAGCACCAGCAGCACGCACAGCACGGCGGTGATGGCCGCGGCCTGCAGCAGGCTTCCGAAGCCGCCCGGCATGGCCTCGGCGGCCGTAAAGATAGTCTTTTCCTTAAAGAAATTGATATTCGGCTTTCCCATCACCATCAGGTTGACGGAATACAGCGCCGTCATGGTGATGATACCCGCCAGAATAGGCTGCACGCCCAGCTTCGTCTGCAAAAGCGCGGTGACAAACCCCGCCAGTGCGCCGCAGAAAAATGCCAGCACCACGCCCAGCAGCGGCTGGCCCTGCACAGTAAACACGGCCGATACAGCCGCGCCCAGCGTGAAGGTGCCGTCAGTGGTGAGGTCCGCGATGTCCAGCGTACGGAACGAGATATACAGGCCCAGCGCGACAAGGGCATAAATAAAGCCCTGCTCCACGGCGCCCTGCAAAACAAGCAAGCTCATGGTCGTTTCCCCTTTGTATGTATTTTCCGGAACAAGGCGGCGCGGAGCGGCATTTAAAGGCCGCTCCGTTCCGCCGCGGGCGCCGCAGCGCGGCCCGTTTTTTCAATTGCAGCATATTCAGCGAGTGTCACTGCACGTACCGGCTCACATCCACACCCAGCGCAGCCGCGGTATCCCCGTTGACCACGACGGAGGACTCATTCACCAGCTCCACCGGGATATCCGCGATGGGCGTGCCCTCCAGCACTCTGCACACCATGTCTGCCGTCTGGCCGCCCAGCACGGTATAATTGATGCCCACAGTGGCAAGGCCGCCGTCCCGCACCATGCTGTCCGCAGTGGGATACACCGGAAGCCCTGCCGCAATAGCCTCCTGCGCCAGCACGGGCAGCGCGCTGGCCACCGTGTTGTCGTTGGGGATGAACAGCGCGTCCACGCCCTTTGCAATGACGCCCCGCGCGGCCTGCTGCACCTCGCCCGAGGATGCGACCGTCACTTCCTCATAGGCGAGGCCCCGCGCATCCAGAAAGGCCTTTGCTTTTTCAATGATGGACTGGCTGTTGACCTCGCCTTCATTGTATACAAAGCCGTAGGTCCCGATGCCGGGCGTCAGCTCGTCCGCCAAAGCGAATATTTTTGCGACATCAATGCCGTTGGAAACACCCGTGATATTGCCCGTCGTCCGGTCAAAAGCATCCACCAGTCCGGCCGCGACAGGGTCAGCCACCGCGCTGAACACAATGGGCACATCCTGCGCTGCCGCAGCCGCGCCCTGGGCCGCACCCGTAGCAATGGGCACGATCACATCAACGCCCTGTGCGGCAAACTGCTCCGCGATGGTGCGGATGGCCGTGGGATCTCCCTGTGCGTTTTTATAAACGACCTCCACCGTATAGCCGCCCGCAGCCGCGCCCCGGGCAAGGCCCGCCTCAACGGCCTCCCGGATCTCGTCCAGAGAGGTGTGTTCCATCTGCTGGAGGATGCCCACGGTATAGGCCTTTCCGGCCTGCATACCGGAATCCGCACCAGAAGAGGGCTCCGCCGCCGGGTAGGAAACGGATATACCGGAGGAAGCCCCGCCCGCGCAGCCTGCCAGAGGCAGGCACAGCACAAGGGTGAGCAGTGCGGCGCATATTCTGTTTTTCATTGCAGTGTCCCTTTCCGCGTGCAGCTTATCGGGCGTACTTGCTGACGTCCACGCCGATGGCGGCGGCGGTCTCTTCATTCACCACAACGGCGTTCTCCTTTAAGACCTCCACAGGCACTTCGCAGACGGGCGTGCCCGTCAGGACCTTCAGCAGCATGTCGGCCGTCTGGGTGCCCAGGTTGGTGTAGTTGACGCCCACGGTGGCAAGACCGCCGTCGTTCACCATGCTGTCGGCCGCCACATACACGGGCTTTCCGGCCTTGATGGCCTCGTCCGCCAGCACACCCATGGCGCTGGCCACCGTGTTGTCGATGGGCGCAAAAATTGCGTCGCATTTGGAAAGCAGCGTCTGTGCCGCCGTCTGCACGTCTCCGGTGCTGGCAACGCTGGCCTCGGTGTAGCTGATGCCCTGGGCGTCCAGATAGGCCTTTGTCTCGTCGATTACGGAAACGCTGTTCACCTCGCCGGTGTTGTAGATGAGGCCGAAGCTCTCGGCGTCGGGCGTAAGCTCGGCGGCAAGCTCGAAGATTTTTTCAACGGGGATCGCGTCGGAGGTACCCGTGATGTTTCCCTCGGGCGCCTCCAGGTTTTCCACAAGACCTGCGGCGGCAGGGTCCGTCACGGCGCTGAAGATCACGGGAATATCGGTGCCGGCCACCGCGGTGGCCGCGCCCTGCGCGGCCGGAGTTGCGATAGCCACAATGGCGTCCACCTTGTTGCCCACAAACTGCTGGCAGATGGTGTTGATGGTGCTGGTGTCGCCCTGGGCGTTCTGGTAATCGACATTCACTTTTACGCCGTATTCCGCCCCTTTGGCCTCCAGCCCGGCTTCGATGGCCGTGCGGATCTCGTCCAGAGAAGCGTGCTCCATCAGCTGGATCAGCCCGATGTTGACTTCTTTCAGCGAAGCTCCGGAAACGGAAACGGAACCGGACGCGGAGGCCGCAGCCGGGACAGAACCGGAGGAGGACGAACCGCCGCAGGCGGTGAGCGCGCCAAGCGCGAAAACGGCGGACAGGGCAAGTGCTGCAAGCTTCTTCATTTTCATGGTCAAAAACCTCTTTCAAAATTCAGTTTGAGCGGCGCGGACGCGTCGCCGGGCATACGGGCGGACAAGGCTTCGTTTCACCATCGCCATCGCAGCCGCTGGGTGTGTTTTGAAAGCAGATTCGGTTTTTTCTTCATTGGGAACCCCTCCTGCGCCGGGCCGGCGCAAATAAAAAAGCGCCTGCCCTTGCTGTTCACAAGGACAGGCGCTGAAACTGCACCTGCGGTACCACCTTGATTGCCGCTCAAACAGCGGCCGCCTCTGCGAAGATGCCAACACATCCTCTGCTCTGTAACGCGAGCACGCGTCAGAGGCTACTGGGCTTTGCGCCTTTCACCCTGCCCTCGGCGGTCCATTTGCCGTTCCGCTTCCGGCCCCACTTCCAGCAACGGGGGCTCTCTTTGCGTGCGCTTACAGCTTTATCTCCGCTTCATCGGTTTGGTAGTATTAAACACCAAACCGGCAAAAATGTCAAGCGGTTTCCGCAAAATTTTTTAAAAACATTTTAACGCGATAAAGCGGCGCCGCTCTAAACATAATACGGGTTAGGTTTTGTGAGCAGAACGATAAGGTCGACAAACCATCCGATCCCAAAAAGGCCCAACGTAAACAGATAAAGTACGCCCATCCCGACCTTTCCCTCGTAAAATTTGTGCGCGCCAAAGTAACCCAAAAGCAGACACAGAACAAACGCCGTCCATTTGTTTTTTGCCCTTGCCCCTACACCGGCAACCACTGCCGCCGCTGTATTGGTGTTCATATTGGTATTCTGAATAACGACCTGCGGCTGTGCCGCGCCGGCCAGCTTCTCCACCTGCCTGCCGCAATGCGTACACATTACCGCATCCTGAGGGATCGTACCGCCGCAGTGCTTGCAAAACTTTGTTTTGGCCTGCGTCTGCCCAGACGTATTTGCTTCTACTTCCATTTTCAATGCCTCCTCCAGTGTTTGCCCTTGTTTTACACCACATATAGTGTACAGTCAATACACTTAATCAGGTGTAGCCTAAAATGGGCGCGGAGGTGTTTGCGTGAAAACTTATGTAGACATCATACGCGAGCTTCGGGAAGACCGGGATTTGACCCAAAAAGAGGTAGTCCAATACCTCGGCACAACGCAACAGGTATATTCCCGTTATGAAAACGGGGAAAACGAGTTGCCCGTCCGCCACCTGATTGCCCTGTGCCGCTATTATCATGTCAGCGCCGACTATCTTCTCGGGCTGGAGCCATTCTGAGCGTGCGCTGTGCAAGCGGGCCGCGCCGCATTCTGAAAAAGAATGCGGCGCGGCCCGCTTCTATTTGAATTCAGCGTACCCGCAGGCTTTCCCGGTAAGCCGCCGGACCGCTCTCGTACAGGTTTTCGCCCCGGCTGTCGATGACGACCGTCAGCGGCATATCCCGCACGCACAGGCGGCGCACCGCCTCGCTGCCCAGGTCCTCCCAGCAAACAAGCTCCGCGCTCTGCACACAGGCGGCAATGGCCGCACCCGCGCCGCCGATAGCCGCAAAGTATACGGCGCCCGTCCGGCGCATGGCCGCCACGACCTCCGGCCCCCGCGCGCCTTTGCCAATCATGCCCGTCTGGCCCATGTCCAGCAGCGTGGGCGCGTAGGCGTCCATACGGTAGCTGGTGGTGGGGCCCACGGAACCGATCACCCCGCCCGGGCGGGCGGGCGTGGGGCCGGCGTAATAAACGACCGCGTCCTCAATGGCAAAGGGCAGAGGCTTGCCCTCTGCCGCCAGCGCGCACAGGCGCTTGTGAGCAGCGTCCCGGGCCGTGTAAATGGTTCCCGAAAGCAGCACCGTGTCCCCCGCGCGCAGCTTTGCCGCATCCGCTTTGGAAAGCGGGGCCGTCAGCTTATATTCCATTACAGCACCACCTCCGCGTGACGGGTTACGTGGCAGTTGATGTTCACCGCCACAGGCAGGCCCGCGATGTGCGTGGGGAATGTTTCGATCTGCAGCCCAAGCGCCGTGGTCCGCCCGCCGAAGCCCTGCGGCCCCGTGCCCAGTTCGTTGATCTTTTCCAAAAGCTCCTGTTCCATGGCCGCATAGTACGGGTCCGGATGGCGGCTGCCCAGCGGGCGCAGCAGAGCCCGCTTTGCAAGAAGGGCCACACGGTCGAACGTGCCGCCGATGCCCACGCCCACTACAACGGGCGGACAGGGGTTCGGCCCGGCCCGGCGCACAGCGTCCAGAACAAAATCTTTCACGCCCTGCTCGCCGTCGCTGGGACGCAGCATGGCAAGACGGCTCATGTTTTCGCTGCCGAACCCCTTGGGTGCCAGCGTCAGCCGCAGCTTGTCCCCGGGCACAAGACGCACCGTGAGCACAGCGGGCGTGTTGTCCCCCGTGTTGCCCCGGCGGATGGGGTCCGCCACCACGGATTTGCGCAGATATCCCTCGGTATAGCCCTGGCGCACACCTTCGTCCACCGCTTCTTCAAAGGAACCGCCGGTGATATGCACATCCTGGCCGATTTCGGCAAATACACAGGCCATTCCCGTATCCTGGCAGATGGGCAGGCCCGTGGCCCGGGCCGCGTCCAGGTTTTGGCACAGCGTGCCCAGCGTCTGCTTTGCAATGGGCCACGGCTCGCTTTCATACGCGCCGCGCACGGCGGCTTCCACATCGGGCGGGAGCTGGTTGTTGGCCGGCACGCACAGCGCCTTTACGGCGGCGGTGACAGCGCTCGCAGGGATGTCCCTCACAGCCGCGCCACCCCCGATTCCCGCGCGGCCCGCGCGACGGCGTCAGCTACCGCCTGCGCTACACGCGCGTCGAACGCGCCCGGGATGATGTAATCCTCATTGCGTTCTTCGTCGCTGACAAGATCCGCGATGGCGTGGGCTGCGGCCACCTTCATGGCGCTGTTGATGTCCCGCGCGCGCACCGAAAGCGCGCCCTTGAACACACCGGGAAACGCCAGCACGTTGTTGATCTGGTTGGGATAATCGCTGCGGCCCGTGCCCATCACGCGCACGCCCGCCGCCCTGGCCTCCTCGGGTGTGATCTCCGGCACGGGGTTGGCCATGGCGAATACAATGGCATCCCGCGCCATGGTGCGGGCCATCTCCGGCTTCAGCGCGCCGCCCACGGAAACGCCGATGAATACATCCGCGCCCTTTACCGCGTCGGCCAGCGTGCCGCGCATGCCGCTTTTGTTCGTGATGCCGCACAGCATCTCTTTGTGGTCCACGATGCCCACGCCCCGCTCTTTGTACAAAATGCCGTTTTCGTCGCAGGCGATCACGTCCCGCACGCCCGCCGCCAGCAGCATTTTGATGATGGCCGTGCCCGCCGCGCCCGGGCCGTTCACCACCACGCGGATGGCGCCGATCTCCTTTTTCACCACACGCAGCGCGCCCAGCAGCGCCGCCGTCACCACGATGGCCGTGCCGTGCTGGTCGTCGTGGAACACGGGAATGTCCAGCTCCTTTTCCAACGTTTCCTCAATGTAGAAGCAATTGGGCGAGGAGATATCCTCCAGATTCACGCCGCCGAAGGTGGGAGCCAGCAGGCGCACGGCCTCGATGACCTGCTCCGGGTCTTTTGTATCCAGGCAGATGGGGAACGCATCCACACCGCCGAACTCCTTAAACAGGATGGCTTTGCCCTCCATGACGGGCATGGCCGCCGCCGCGCCGATATCGCCCAGCCCCAGCACCGCCGTGCCGTTGGTCACAACAGCCACCAGGTTTCCCTTGGCTGTATAGGTATAGGCCGCCGCCGGGTCTTTGGCGATCTCCCGGCAGGGCTCGGCCACGCCCGGGGTATATGCCGCGGACAGGTCGTCCCGGGTCTTTACGGGCACCTTGGCCGTCACCTCGATTTTGCCCTTGTGCTGTTCGTGCAGCTCCAGCGCCGCTTTGTAATAATCCATATTTCCGCCGCCCTTTCGGTATTGTTCCATGCAGGTTTGATTTATATTATACAGGTTTTCCGCCGTCTTGGCTACGGGCCGGGCCGTTTCATGCCGTAAAAATCGCGCTCCCCATGCGGAAAAGCCGCAAATCCGCAAATTTTTTTGAAAAATCCATACCTTGTACACAGAATTCGTGTATAATAAGGACATTGCGGCATTGCCGCGTTTTAGAATGATTTAGGAGGCCCCCATGAAAAAGACAACGAAATTTATCAGCGCCGCCCTGGCTGCCGCGCTCTGCGCCGGTTTGCTTGCCGGCTGCAATTCCGCATCCAGCTCTTCCGGCAGCACAAGCGCATCCGGTTCCGCCAGCGCGTCTGCTTCCGCCAGCGCGTCTTCCAGCACATCCGCCAGCGCGGAGAGCATCGATTACAGCAAGGGCCTGGCTGAAAACGGCCACATTGACGGCGTCACCGCGCTGGATTACGTAACGCTGCCCGCCGATTACGCCGCCATTCCCCTGGCCGCCGGCACCGCCGACGTGAGCGATGAGGACGTGCAGGCGCAGATCGACAGCATCATGGCCCAGTACGCCAAGCCCGAGCAGATCACCGACCGCGCCATCGAGGACGGAGACCAGGTGAACATCGACTATTCCGGCAGCATTGACGGCGAGAAATTTGACGGCGGCACAGCCAGCAGCCAGAGCGTACAGGCCGGCAGCGCGCAGTTCATCGACGATTTTCTCACGCAGATCATCGGCCATACGCCCGGCGAGACCTTCGACGTGGAGGTCACCTTCCCCGACCCGTATGAAAACAACCCGGATCTTGCCGGCAAGGACGCGGTGTTTGAAGTGACCATCAATTACATCGAGGGCGAGGACGTTACGCCGGAGTTCAACGACGATTTCGTAAAAGAGAACCTGACAGCCAGCTATGGCTGGGAAAGCGCCGATGATGTGCGTGATTCCATCCGCGAGGATCTGCGCCAAAGCCAGATCTTTCAATTTATCTGGAACTATATGATAGAGAACTCCACCGTAAGCGAAGTGCCGCAGGCTGTGCTGGATTTCCAGAGCGGCGCCATGCTGAACCAGTTGAAAAGTCAGGCTTCCATGTACGGGATCGATTCCGCCACGTTCCTGCAGGCGATGGGTGTAGCCAGCGAGGAAGCGTTTCTGGAGCAATACGCGGAAGATATCAAGTCTTCCGCCACTCAGCTTCTCATCATCCAGGCCATTGCCGAGGACGCAAAGCTAAAAGCCGACGACGCGGCGCTCGCCAAATATTTTTCCGACAACATGGGCACCGAAGACTATTCCACCTATGAAGAGCATTTCGGACGCCCGTATGTGTTCATGGTCGTGTTGAGCGAGCTTGCCAACAACTACCTGATGGACAACGCTGTCAACGCGTAACGCGTGCATATCAAAAAGCCGCCCCATAAAAATTCCAATCTTGCAGGACAGCATAGCCTTTGCTATGCTGTCCTGCTTTTTTCTCCTGCTGAACTTATCCCGCGCATGAACGCCGCGCGGCAGGCTTTCCCAAAGCTCGGAATAAAATTTTCCAAAAACTTTTCTTTCATCTCGATTTTCTTTACCAATGAACGTTTTCCAATATTCTATGCTATACTGTTTACAGTTTAAGCGTTTGAACGAAAGGGAGATGTGCATGGAACCAAATGAAAAAATTTTCACTTTGGCAGAAAACTTCTCCGCCTCGGCAAAGATATTGACGGCCATCGGTGATGAAACAAGGCAACACCTCATTTTAGAAATGATGAAAATGGGGAATTGCATGGGTGTTCGAGTCGGTGATATTACAAAGAAAACAAACCTTTCCCGTCCGGCGGTTTCCCATCACTTGCAAATTATGAAAGACGCCGGAATTGTTAAAGTACGTAAAGAGGGAACAAAAAATTATTATTATTTTGACCCCGAAATGGAGGCCTTTGAACAGCTGGTTTCCACCTTACAGCTTGCCATGAAAATTTCAAAAAAATTGCCGGACAGAAGTTGTGAATAAAGAAACAAAATTGGGGGTAAATTTGCAATGGAAATATTGGAACTTATGAAACAGCGGCATAGCGTCCGTCAATACAAAGATATTGCGATTGGCCCGGAACAGCGAATCGCGCTCAATCACCTGATTGAAGAAATCAACGGCGAAGCGGGATTGCATATTCAGATTTTTTATGACGAGCCGCAATGTTTTGACTCCATGATGGCGCATTACGGCAAATTTTCCGGGGTAAAGAACTATATCGCTCTCGTGGGTAAAAAATCCCCAAAGCTTGAGGAAGCATTGGGATATTATGGAGAAAAAATTGTTTTGAACGTACAGGAACTAGGGCTCAACAGCTGCTGGGTGGCAATGACTCATGGCAAAAGCCAAGCGGATGTTCGCAAGGGAGAAAAGCAAATATGCCTAATCGCGTTTGGTCATGGTGAAACACAAGGCGCGCCACATAAAAACAAACCATTGCAGGCAGTCTGTAATCGTACGGAAAATATGCCTGAATGGTTTTTGAATGGTATGGAAGCCGCACTTCTTGCGCCGACCGCAATGAACCAACAGAAATTTTTCTTTGAATTGTTTTCTGACAGTAAAGTCAATGCGGTTTGCGGTAAGGGCTTTTACACAAAACTGGATTTGGGAATTGTAAAATATCATTTTGAGATAGCTTCTGGCAGAAAACTGCAATCATGAGTCAACAGAACTGCTGCCCAACGGGAAATAAAAACGTTTGTTTTTCCGGCTGTATGCTCATAAGTCAAATAAAAAAGAAAAGCCTAACGGCGGTTTTGAAATATTGAATTTCAAACCGCCGTTTCTGTTTTCCAAAAAAGAATATGCAAGGTATGCTAAAGTTGCTGCCTGAGAGCCGAAAGCGGCAGAAACGGTATTGCAGTATTATTCCGGATATATTAAGCAGCGGTCCGCTTGTCAGGAGCATGTCAACGACGGCATTCAAGGCCGTCCAGGGGTTGTTTGAAAATCAAAAAAGCTGTATTTCCTCCATTTTCAAACAACCCTAATGGGACGACCCTTTTTGCAACACCCTCAATCCGCTGCGCTTGCCGCGGAAACAGAGCCGCTCTCTGAGGCAGGCGCACTTTCCGGAGCGCTCTCCTCCTCTGTGGGCAGCATGCCGTCCAGCGTCATGCCCAGCACGCCTGAAAGCGCCGTCGCGTTCAGCGTGCTCACGGCGTTGGAATCCGCCAGCCGGGCGTAATAATCTCCGTTCGGATCGACGGCGCCCAGGTACAGCACCGAGGTGACGCTCTCCTGTGCGCCGGAGGCGTCGTCCGTGCGCGTCCACTCCACGGTGAGCGTGGCGGAGGGCTCAGCCAGACCATATGCCGCCAGCGCCTCGTCCGTTGGCTTAAAATCCGCGCTGCTGCTGAAATACAGTGTGGCCGCGCTGCTGATGAATGCCTGCGCGGCGGCCGTATCCGGCGTTTCAGTACGTGCTGTGTCGGATGCCGTATATGTTTTGTTCCCGTCCGCGTCCTCCGATACGTCCACCGTCAGCGTATTGCTGCCTTGCTCCAGTGTGGCGCGCGTTACGCTGTCGGTGCTCTCTACGGGCCAGTTCTCTGTCTGCTGCAGGCCGCGCTCCGTACGCGTAAAGGCTGCGGCAAAGCTCTCGGATACCGTATATACGGGTTCTTCGCCCTCCAGCTTGATATAGTATTCTCCGGTGTGGGTATTCTGCGCCCCCACCAGCACCGTACAGGTCTCGCCCGCATCGGTCGCCACTTCAATGCGGTTGGACGGCTCGTCCAGCCCGTAAGCCACCAGGTCGGCCCCGCTCTGTGTTACCAGGGCGGTGGCATTCAGCGGGGCGAGGTAATTCGCCATGCTCTCGGCGCTTGTCTGGTTCACAGGGAAATCCGCGTCCCGCCGGAGCGTCCAGGTGTCATCCAGGTATTCCAGCGCGATCTCGCCGCCCTCATTTTCGTAACAAATCACGCTGACGGCGCCCGTGGGCGAAAACGCCGCTACACCGGCGGCGGAGGAACTCTCCTCCGCCTGCTCCGCCCCCGTCAACAGCCCATAGCCCAGCCCAAGCGCCGCGGTGAGCGCCGCAGCGCCCAGCAGTACGGCTGTTTTTCTGTTTTTCATCAGCGTTTCCTCCTCATGGCCCAGATCACCACGCCGAGGACGAGCATCGCGCCCGGAATTGCGAACATCAACAGCCCGCTCCACAGGCTGCCCGCGCCGGAGGGTACCGTCAGCGTTTCTGTCGTAAGGGATTTTGCGTGGATTGTGATCCCGCTCTCGCTGCCCGTCAGCCAACTGAAAGCATTCAGCACCAGGTCGCTGTTGGAGCCGGAGACCATCTGGTCCATGGTCTCGTCCAGAAGACCGCTGGTGGAGAGCCACACCACCTTGCCGCCCGTCTCACTGTTCTGCGCCGCAGCCGCCACGTTGAACGTTCCCGTCGGGTCCCCGTCCGCCTGAGCAATGGATTCGGCGTTGTAGGCATCTGTTTTGGAATAGGCGCTGGCGGAAGTGGCCAGCAGCGCGTCCACCGAGACATTCTCCGGCATTTCGTCCAGCACCGTGATGGCGTGGGCCAGCGGTGCGAGCACATAGCTGCCGCTGTCCACCAGCGGCTGAGTGACGTCATGGCTCTTGATATTGGGCAGCAGATAATACGGATAGCCGCTCAAAAAGCGGTTCTGGTCATTTTCAATGACGATGCCGTCCCGCGCGCCCATGCCGTATTCCGCCAGCAGCGCCGTCAGGTTGGGCATGGCTTCCGTGCTGTAATCACCGTAGTTCGTCACCAGGAACAGGCTGCCGCCGCCCGCCAGATAGGTGCGCAGGCGCTCGGCCTCCTCGGCGGAAATATCCTTTGTGGGCGCATTCAGCACCACAGCCGCCGCATCCTCAGGCACTGCGTCCGCCGTCAGCAGCGCAAGCGTTTCAAAGCTCATGTTCTGGCGCTCAGCGCCGTCCGTGAGCGTGGCGGAAAGCCCGGCTTCGCCGTGACCGGACAAGGTGTACAGCAGCGGCGCTTCCTCGCTGGCCACATAGGAAAGCGCGCTCGTCAAGGCTCCCTCCCCGTCAAATTCCGTATCATAGGTATAAGTCTGGTAGTTGGGCGTATAGGTGTACAGGTCTCCTGCGTCCACCACACGGTAGCGTTCACCGCACACCGCGATGATACTGCCCACCGCGGCGTCCGCCGCATCATACGCCGCGCCGAAGGTGGGATAAAGCACGGGGTCTTTCTGCACCACCTGGATGTGGGATGAAGCGTCTTTGTACTTGTCCAGCAGCTCGGTGACGGCCGCATCCTCCTGGCCGGTACGGCCCAGGTAGTAGAACGTTACGTCCTGCGTTAAGGCCGCGCACAGGTCCTCTGTCTCCTGTGAAAGGCTGTACAGCTTATTCTCCGTCATATCGTACCGCAGATACTTCGCAGGCAGCGCGCCTACAAAAAGGTTCAGCGCAACCACCAGCGCCAGCATCACGGCGCACAGCACGCTTGCATAAGCGCCGTTTTTAAATGCGCGGGAGTGCAGCGCGTCCCGCACCGTGCGTTCATTTTCCTGGGGTCGTTTGTTGTCCTGCATCGTTCGCTCCTCCTTTCTCACGACCAGCGGCGTTTTTCAAACCCCTGGCAGGTGAAGAACACAAACAGCAGCGCCACGGAAACAAAATACACCAGGGAAGAAATATCGAACAGGCCGTTGACAAAATTGTCGAACCGGCCGAACAGCGCCAGGCTGTTGAGAAGCTTCGGGAACAGACCCTCCAGCCACGCGGGCTTGAGGAAATAAACGGCGGCCAGGCCGCCCTCCAGCACACAAAACACGGCGCTGGGCAGCACAAGGCTTTTCGTCATCCAGTGCAGGAACAGCGCCAGCAGCGCGGCCAGCACCGTGAATGCAGCCAGAGAAGCCGCGGCGCTGCCAGAAATCAGCCCCGCGATGCTGGGCATCAGATACAAAAACAAAAGCGAGCCGAACGTGCACACAGCGGCGATGATCTGGTTTTCCGTCAGGCTGCTCATGAACAGGCCGATGGCAATGGCCGCCGCGCCCATCAGAAAAAACGCCAGCAGCGCCGCATAGCTGCGCGCCAGCGACACCGAGCCGTAGGCGCGCATTACCAGCGGGCATATCCCCACAATGGCCAGCGGGATGGCGTACACCGTCACCAGTGCCAGATATTTTCCCCACACGATCCCCGCGATGGAGGCGCGGGAGGTAAGCAGAAGCTGGTCCGTTTTCTGGCGGCGTTCCTCAACGATGCTCCGCATGGTAAGCAGCGGCACCACCACGAGAAAGATGAATGTGGTGTTGTAAAGCACCAGGCTGAAATCGGCGTAGCCGGACTGCAGGCAGATGGCCGTAAAGTACAGGCCTACCACTACAACGACAAACGCGCACAGTACCCAGCCGATCATCCCGGTGAAGGCGCTCTTCAGGTCTTTTTTGTACACGGCTTTCATTTGCGCTCCTCCTCCCCATTTTCCGGCTGATGTGCGTGCGCTGTGCTTTCCTCCTCGGACGCAATCTCTTCCGGTGCGTCGCCCGCCATTTCCAGCGCTGCCTGTGCGGCGGTCCCGTCTTCATCCTCGTCCGCGCGTCCCGACGTCTCTTCTTCACCGGCCTCCGGCTCGTCCCCGGTCAACTCTAGGAACACATCCTCCAGGCTTGTTGTTTCGGCGTCCATGCGCAGCACGGCCAGGCCCGCGCCCGCCAGCGCAATGCCCGCCGGTGCGCGCAGATCCGCGCCGCCAGAGCAGACGATGCGGGCCGTGACGGCGTTTTCTTCTTCGCAGGGAACAAATTCGACAGCCTGCGCTCCCTGCTCCAGCAGCGGGGACAGCGCGGCCTGCACCGCCTCCTGCGTTCCCAGCACCGTGATGCGCAGTGCGGCGTGCCCGGCCGCGTGAGCTGTCAGGTTTTCGGGCGTGTCGCAGGCAACCAGCTTTCCGTGGCTCATGATGAGCACCTTGTCGCACACGGCGTTCACCTCGGAAAGGATGTGGCTGGACAGCAACACGGTATGTTCCTGCCCCAGGGAGCGGATGAGCTCGCGGATCTCGATGATCTGCTTTGGGTCCAAGCCGACGGTGGGCTCATCCAGAATGATGACGGGCGGGTCGCCCAGCAGCGCGCAGGCAAGCCCCACGCGCTGGCGGTAGCCCTTGGAAAGGTTGCGGATGAGCCTGTCGGCCACGTCTGCAATATTGGTGCGCTCCATGCACTGCTCCACCGCCGCCTTGCGCTGCTCCCGCGGCAGGCCCTTCAGCTCGGCCGCAAAGGCCAGGTATTCCCGCGGCGTCATATCCGTATACAGCGGCGGCTGCTCGGGCAGATAACCGATCTTGGCGCGGGCCTCTGCAGGGCTGTCGAAAATATCGCAGCCGTCGATCTCGGCAGTGCCGTCCGTGGCGGAAATATAGCCTGTGATGATGTTCATCGTCGTGGATTTGCCTGCGCCGTTCGGCCCAAGCAGGCCGTAGATTTGGCCCTTGTCCACGGTGAAGCTCAGCGCGTCTACCGCCGTATGGGCGCCGTAGCGCTTTGTCAGTTCCTTCACTGTGATCAAACGTCCCGTCTCCTTTACTCACAAGATTAAAAATAATTTTACCGCCGGAATATGAAAAACCGGCGCAATTTTTTTGATAGATTTGTGAAAACGGAGCGGACAGGGCCGGTTTTGTTGTCAGTCCGGCGAAAAAGTGGTAAACTGGAGCCGTCCAGAGCTGTTTTTTTGGGGGTACGCCTATGGAACCTGTTTTGTTTGCCGCTGGCTGTTTTACCGCCGCAGTCGCCCTCGCCGCGGGTATTTATGCTTCCTTTACCGCGCGCGGGAAGGGGCCTGTCCTTTCCAATTCCTATTGGTTCAGCGTTTTAAAGCGGGAAAACGCCAATAAAAAGGCCGAATACCGTTTAGTGACCGTCGTGTTTTCCTGTCTAAGCGCAATTTTTCTGCTGCTCACAGTGGAAATTTTCACCCAATGGCCCTGGACAGCCGCATTGCGCTGGGCCCTGATCGCGTTTGTTCTTATTTACGCGCTTGCCGACGCGTTCCGCACCGTTCTGAAAGGTTCAAAAACCTAGTTGTCCATACGTTAAAAGGGCCGAAGCCGTTTATCACGGCTTCGGCCCTTTTCTTATCGTCCTTCCTGCTGTTCCGCCGCCTCCGGCAGGCGGAACACCCGCGCGCCCAGCAGCGCCGCGTCGCCCTCCTCGTGGGTGATGCACAGCAGCGTGCGCCCGGCCTGCATACGCCGCACATATGCGGCGGCCGCCTGCCGCGCGGCTTCGTCCAGGCCCTTGAACGGTTCGTCCAGCACCACCACGTCCGCCGGAGCCAGCAAGGCCCGCAGCAGCGCCACACGCCGCCGCTGCCCGCCGGAAAGCTCGCCGACAGGCTTCTCCACATCCTGCGGGGTCAGGCCCACAGCCGCGAAAGCCTCCGCCATGCGCGGCTCATCCAGCGCCGCACCGCAGGCAAACCGCAGGTTCCCCTGCGCGGAAAGGCGCTCCACCAGCCTGTCCTCCTGAAAGGCGGCTGCAAAGCGTTTTCCCTTTGCACCGCGCACCGCGCCCGCATCGGGCTTTTCCAGCCCCATAACGATGCTCGCCAACGTTGTTTTGCCGAGGCCCGAGCGCCCCATCACACAAACGGCTTCTCCCTGTGCAAACCGCTCCGAAAGGCCGCGCAGCACCTGCGTTTCGCCAAACGCCTTGGACACGTTCACCAGTTCGATGCTCATGTGCCGCTCCTTTCCAGCAAAACGCTTTCCACCCGTGCAAGGCCCCACAAAAACAGCCTTTCAAACGCAAGGCTCAGCAGCACGATCACCACGGTCCATGCCAAAAGCTCGGCCGTGGAAAACAATATCTTTGCATTGTACAGCGCTTCCCCGATGCTGCCGCTGGTGATGCCGATGACCTCCGCCGCCACGCCGCTTTTCCAGCAAAGGCCAAGGCCCACCGTGCAGGCCGAGCGGAAATACGGCAGCGCGGCGGGCACGTAAAGATACCGCACCCGCTTTGCCGGCGGCACGCGGAATACGGCCGCCATTTCCAGCAGCCGGGCGTCCGTTTCACGGATGCCCGCCAGCGTGTTCGTATACACCACGGGCAGCACCATCAAAAAGCTGATGAACACCGCCAGATTGCCCGCGCTGCGCAGCCACATCAGCGCAAGAATGATAAAACTGGCCACGGGGATGGATTTGATGGTGAGCATCAGCGGCCGCAGCAGCACCTCCACCCAGCGCAGCGCGGCGGCCAGCGCCGCCAGCGCAAGGCCCAGCGCCAGCGCCAGCAGGAAGCCGCCGATGATGCGCCCGGCGCTGAACGCCGCCGTCTGCCAGAAATCCGCCGTGGGCAGCAGCGCCAGCAGCGCACCGCACACCTCCAGCGGCGAAACCAAAATCAGCTTTTGCCCGATGCAGACGCTGGCCGCCTGCCAGGCACAAAGCCAGAAGCAGACAGCCAGTGTGTTTGCGATTCGGTTTTTCCGTTTGTTACGCGCCATAATAGAATGCGTCGTCGGGCAGCGTGCCGCCCACGGCCTCGGGGTTCTGGTCGTACAGCACCTTCAGGTAACCGCTCACCTTCGCTTTCATATCCGCGCCGCTGATGAAAGTGATATTGCACTCCGGCAGCGCCTTTTGCGCGATGGGCTCCTTGGGCACGATCTCATAGCCCGCCACCAGCGCGGCAGCCTCGTCCACATTGGCGTTCACGAACTCGGTGCTGGCCTTGTAATCCTCCAAAAACTCGTTAAATGCGGCCTCGTTCTGCTCCACAAACTCTTTGCGTGCTACCACAACGCCTGTCACCAGCGCGGAATCCGGCGAGACCTTGTCCCATTCCTCGGTCATATCCAGCGCCACCTTCAGGCCTTCCATCTGCATCTGGGCAGTGGTCACATAGGGCTGAGGCAGCATGGCAACGGGATAGCCGCTGGACGCCTGCATCGCCGCCAGCACCTCGGTGGCCTCGCTCATGTATTCGATGGTCACGTCCTCGCCCGGGGTAAGGCCATTCTGCGTCAGCACATAGTTGAGCACATACTCCGGCGTGGTCCCCTTGCCCGTGGTGTAAATGGTTTTGCCCGCCAAATCGGCCACGCTGGTGATGTCGTCGCCTGTGGTGACGACATACAGCACGCCCAGTGTGTTGACGGCGGCCACTTCGACGGCGCCCCCGGTCTTGTTGTACAGCACGCCGGCCAGGTTGCACGGCACCAGCGCCACGTCGATATCGCCCTTTATAAGCTGCGGGGCGATCTCATCCGCCGCGCCGTACATGGTCACTTCATAATCGTGGCGGGCCTCGCCCTTGTCGGCTTCGTCCATCAGCTTTACAAGGCCCATGGTCGTGGGCCCTTTCAGGCTGGCGATGCGGAAAGCCGTGCGCTCGGCCGCAGGTGTGCCTGTGCTCTCGGGCGCGGCGCTGCCTGCGGCGGCAGAGGACGAAACAGCGGGCGCACCGGAGACGGACGCCGCAGAAGAAGCGGGCGCACCGCTGCAGCCGGCCAAAAGGCCCAGCGCAACTGCCAGCGCCAGCGCGGCAGAAAGCATTTTTTTCATGTTTTTCATAACTCCTTTTCCCTTGCCGGATCTGCCCGGCCATTCCCGCGCGCACAAATTCATACAGCGCGCTTGCGGTCTGTGCCCTATTCTACTATAATAGAGCAAGGAATACTGTTGCAGCAGCAACAAAAGGTGAAAAAGATGGAAGAAAATTTAACGATCTTACGGCGCTGCAGTCTGTTTGCCGGCCTTTCGGACACGCAGACAGCCGCTTTGCTGCAAAGCCTGCATCCGGTGCGCCGCAGCTTTTCAAAGGGCGAGGTGCTGCTGCTGGCCGGGTACGAGACGCAGGAGCTGGGCGTGGTGCTCTGCGGGCAGATCGAGGCGGAAAAACAGACGGCGGACGGCGTGACGCTTACGCTGACGCGCATGGGGCCGGGCGGCATCTTCGCGGACATTCTGGCGGGCAGCCGGGGAGCAAAAAGCCCGGTGACCGTGACGGCCGCAACGGACGTGACGGTACTGCTCATCCCCTACAAAAGCCTGCTGCGGCCGGGCGTTCCGCTGGACGCCGCCCACGCGGCAGTGCTGCAAAACCTCGTGGCGGCCATGGCGGACAAATACTTCGCGCTGGACCGGCGGGTGGAGCTTCTGATGCTGCATTCGCTGCGGGAAAAGGTGCTGCACTATCTGCGCACCGAGGCTCTGCCCGCGCCGGGCGGCGCTGTGCGCACGCCGTACACCCGCGCCGGGCTGGCGGCATATCTGGGCTGCGAGCGCAGCGCTCTGTGCCGGGAGCTTTCGCGCATGCGGCGGGACGGAATATTACAAATCGACGGGCGCGTGTTTCGGCTTCTGCCGGGCGTTCCGCCCCGTCAAAACGGCAGGCCCGTGCGGGCAGACAGGGAGGAAAACGATGGAATGTAAACATTCAAGCGGTGTGACACAGCGTCTTGCGCGTATCGCGGGGCAGGTAAACGGCATCCGCGACATGGTGGAGGAGGGCCGCCCCTGCGACGACCTGCTGGTACAGCTCTCCAGTGCGTCCAGCGCGCTGACGCAGGTGGCGCGGCTCATCATGGCGGAGCATCTGGAGCACTGTGTGCTGGCGGGCTTTGAAACGGGCGACCGGGAAACCACTGTGGAAAATCTGAAAAAAGCGCTGGAGCAATTTTCAAAAATGAAATAGCAAAAGGGCGGGGAACTCCCCGCCCTTTTTGTGTTCCGCCGTCAGGTACGCTCTGCCTCCTGGCGTGCGATGGCTTTCTCCAGCCGCTCGCACCAGGCGGCATGCTCCTCCTCGCGGGCCGCATCCGGCTGCGCGGGTAACTGCTTTTCGCATTCCTCCAGCTGCAGGCGCAGGCCGTCGGCCTTATCCGTGAAATACCGGATGGCTGTGATCGTCCCGGCCTCATCCCGAACATACATTCGTGGATACCAGTTCCACGTCTCGCCAAAGTCTTCGGAAACAAGCGACACATTCTCCAGCGTGATTCCATTCAGCGGCGTAAAGCAGCGAATCTCCGTTGTCGTCCCCTGCATGAAAATGCAGCAGCCAAGATACCCGCCATAGGGCGCATCGTGCAGCGCGGCGCGAAAGTCCAGCCGGTGCCACGTTTGGCCGCCGTCCACCGTGCGCAGCACGTTGGGCTGCGGAGTAAACCGCTCGCCCATTTCATACCCGGCGGTGATATATCCCACAGAAGCGTTCACAAAACGCGCCCGCCTGACGTGGGTATTCTCCGGCAGAGGAACGGGCCACCCCTGCACCGCCCCCCGCTCCAACGGCTTGTCGGGCGCGCCCTCGCAGCGCCAGAGCCAGAGCTTTGCTGTTTGGCTTTCACCCGTTCCGGCATATACGCCCGTGATCAGATAGAACAGGTCGTCCCGAACGACCTCCATGCAGTATATGTTTTCAATCGGTGTGTTCTGCCCTTCACCCACCAGGTCCAGCGGTTGAGCCGTCCACTGCGCGCCGCCGTCGCGGGAGGTGTACAGCGTCACGCGGCCGGGGTGCTCCTCATCCGCATCACACGCTGCGGTAAACCATGCATCTTCCCGGGGCCAGTAACTGCCGCCGTACAGGATATTGCGTTTTCCCTCCCACCGGGGCGCGGGCGCGTACACCTCGCTGCCGTCGGCGCTGTTGTAAGCCATCACGCATTCGCCGTCCCGCCCCGGATAAACTGATGCGCCGTAAACCAGCCAGTGCTCCTTCACGTTTTCCATGGACCCGGCCTGCGCGGGCAGCGCCGCGGCCTTGGGCTCGCTTTCCGCGGATTTAACGGACACCGGCGGCTGTTCGGCACTACATGCCACAAAGCTGCCTGCCAGCGCAGCCAGGCAGAGGATGCAGGCCAGTGCCGCGCGGCCCGCGCGCTTTCCCGTCTTGCTGAAAATGGCCGAAAAGCGGCGCAGCATCATTTTTTTACCGGGCGCAAAGCAGGTGGTGAACGGCGCGGGCCTGCCTGCTCCCGCCTTCAAAGCGGCCAGCAGAGCTTCACCATAAGCCGCCCGGACAGGTGCTCCCAGCTTTGTTCCGTGCAGCACGGCTTCATCACAGGCGAATTCCAGGTCCTTTTCGCACCGGCGCGCCAGCAGCCATACCGCCGGGTTATACCAATGTACGGCGCACGCAGACAGCAGCACCGCTTTGCAGACGATATGTCCGCGCTTTATGTGCGTCAATTCATGGCGGAGCATCCATTCCAGAAGCGGGCTTTCACACAGGGCCTCCGGGACCAGCACCACCGGACGCAGCACGCCCACGGCCATAGGGCACGGCACGGCGGCATTGGCATATATCCCCGGTGCGCGACGCATACGCACCGCCCGGCAGGCCGCGGCGTAAGCCTTCCGCGCCGCAGAGCTTTCCATCGGCCGGTTCCAATGGAACGTGCGGGCGCGCCATACCGCATAATGCGCAAGGTGCCACAGCGCACATACGCCCACGCCCGCTAGCCACACAAAGCCGGCCAGCCGCGCCGGCGCTGGAAGAAGGATCTCTCCGGAGCGGAGAACGGGAGTTTTGCGTGATGCTCCGGAAGCCTCCGTCCGCCCTTCCTCCTGTGCAGACGGCACGCCGGCATCCGCTTCCCGCGGCGCCGCCTGTGCCGTTCCAAAGGCTTCCTTTATTTCCGGTTCCGTATTTCTGTCGGATGCCTGCGGTACGGACGCTACGCTTTCCCCCGTCCCCGCAGCCTGGCCCGGGGGCGCGCCGGCTGCCTGTGTTTCCCCTGCCCGCGCCGTATCCGGCAGCGAGGCGGGCAGCTCCAGCAGCAGCGGCTGAGGCGCGGGCGCAGGCAGCGGCGCCGCAAACGGAACCAGCAGGCGTACAGCCAGCGCCAGCCATACAATGCACCGAAACCGCGCGGCATACCGCTTTTCCCAAAAAGGAGCCAGAGCCAGAAGTGCCAGCGCCGCTGCGCCCGTGGCAAGCCCCACGCCCGCGTATGCGAACAAAAGCCGTTCCATCACACGTCACCCCGCTTTGCCTTTTCCAGGTAATCCTCCAGTTCCGCGATGTCGTTGGGCGTCAGCGCGTCTGCGTCGTGCAGGGCTGCGATAAAATTGCGCGGCCTGCCGCCATACAGCGTCCCCAGCAGTGTCCGGCTCTCGGCGGCAAGGTATGCGTCCTGCGTTACCAGCGCCCGGTACAGGTAACCCCTTCCCTGTTTTTCGCGGGCAATGAAGCCCTTTCCCTCCAGCCGGGCCAACAGAGCCACTACCGTTGTGGCCGCCCATTCCCTATGCGTCAGCGCCGCGTCCAGCTCCGGCCGCGTGAGCGGCGCGTCCGCGCTCCAAAGCGCCTGCATCACCGCCAGCTCGGAATCCGGCAGACGGCGCAGCTTTTCTTTCATTTTTTCGCCCCCTTCAGCATGCGGCAGATAACGCCGCTTTTACTACATTTGTAGAAGACAATTTTATACTACACTTGTAGCAGATAAAAGTCAAGCCCTGTCCGCAAAAAAAGCGGCGGAAGCACGCAGATGCTTCCGCCGCATATGTCATTGAGCCTGTACTTTACGCCCGCGGCTGTAAACCGTCATGTCCACTCCCGCGTCCCGCACAAGAATGTCCGGTGGCATTGCGGCAAAGCGCCATACCACATAAAAGTCTCCGGCCGCGCCCGCGATGTTGCCGATCTGGATCAAATAGACCGTCCAAAACCACGGCGCGGGCACAAGCATGCACAGCGCCAGCAGCACCACGCCCCAAACGGCCACCGGCGCGAGCGCGATGATAAAATAGCGCTTCTTTGTAAAATAAGCTTCGCTGCGCGCATACGCGTACAGCCCGGTGAAGCCGTAGCGCACGGGCGCGCCGCTGAAATATTTCATACAGACGCCATGCACCAGTTCGTGCAGGACAACATATGCCGCATATCCGGCCGTCAGCATACCCAGGCGCAGAAAATAAAAGCCGAAGCCATCGTCCATACTGAACAGCGTGCGCAGCGGCACGATCCGGTTGCCCAAAAAGACCAACGGCAGCGCGATGAGCAGCGCCAGCCCGTTGATCAGCAGCGCCAGCCGCTTGTCCTTTTGCAGGTCGATGCTGCACAGCCCCGCATAGCCGTCGGGCAGCGTCAATGTTCCTCGCATGCTGCTCCTCTCTTTCCGCGCGGCGCCTCAGCCGCCGCCCTTGCAGCCATACAGCGCGTCCTCCGTCAGTACAAAATCTGCGCGCACGTCGTGGCATTCCCGGGGCAGCACAGGCTCCAGCAGCGCCGCGCGGCACAGGGCGATCTTCACTGCGTTGCATGCCAACGGCAGAAAGCGGTCGTAATACCCGCCGCCATAGCCCAGGCGCGTTCCATCCGGCGCGGCGGCAAGGCAGGGCAGCACGCACAGCGCCAATCGCTGCGGAGGCACCTCCGGCGCACCGGCAGGCGGCTCCGGAATGCCGTAAGGCCCCGCCGGCGCAAGCTCCTCCAGGCTCCGCACGGCCCGCGCCTGCATCACGCCCGGCCCCATGCACAGCGGTACGGCCAGCGTTTTGCCCGCCTCCAGCGCGGCGCGCAGGAGGGGCCGCGTGTCGATCTCGCCCCTGCGGCCCACATAACAGAACACGGAATCCGCCGCGGCCCAGGCGGGATGGGCCGTCAGCCGCCGGACGATGCCCTCGCCCGCCGCCTTATCATAAGCGGCGTCCAGCGCGGCGATGCGCGCTTTCATCACGCGGCGCAGCGCCGCCTTGGCGCTATCCACGGGCCGGGACGCCCGGCACGGGGTCGTCCTTGGGCAGGGCGTCGCTCTCGGAAAAATCCTCCCGGTCCAGCGTCAGATTGGGGTTATAGAACGGGTCGCGCAGCAGGCTTTCGCCGTAGCGCCGCTTCATGCGGCGGCGCTCGCCCTCAAAGCGTTCCCGGGCCGGGCCTTTCGTGTCAAGGCCCCGGCTCTTGCTCTCATAGTGGTACAGCTCGGCGTAAGGCGTGAACAGCACCCGGTAGCCCAGCGCCCGCACGCGCAGGCAGAAATCCACGTCGTTAAACGCCACCGCAAAGCCCTCGTCCAAACCGCCCGCTTCATCGTACACCGCGGCCTTCACCAGCAGGCACGCGGCCGTAACGGCGGAAAGATCCTGCACCGTAGCCGCGCGGAACATATAGCCGCTTCCGCCGCGCTTTGCGTATTTGTGGCTGTGGCCCGCATAGCCGCCCAGCCCCACAATCACGCCCGCGTGCTGGATGGTATCGTCCGGATAATACAGCTTCGCGCCCACGATGCCCACGCCCGGCTGCGCGCACAGGGCCAGCATCTCGCCCAGCCATGTGCCGTTGATGACTTCCACGTCATTGTTGAGCAGCAGCAGATATTCGCCCCGGGCGGCCTTACGGCCGAAATTGTTGATGGCGCTGAAATTGAAACCGCCCTCGTACGTCACGACGCGGCAGTTGGGATGCTGCTTTTGCAGCTCCCGATAATAGTCAAAGGTGGCGGGCTCCACGGAATTGTTCTCGACGACAAGGACCTCATAGTTGGGATACGCCGTTTTGGTGAAGATGGACGTCAGCGCCTTGCGCAGATCGTCCGCGTGGTCCTTGTTCGGGATGAGGATGGAGACAAGCGGATTTCCCTCGACGGCATACTCCACCTTGTAGGTGCTTGGAAACAAGCCGTCCGTCACCGCGCCCTTTGCGCCCGTGCGCGCCAGATGCCCCGCAACGGCGCGTTTGGCCGCCGCGGCCACATAGGGCTTTGCCCCTGTGCCGCCGGAGGTGGAGCCCTCGTGCACACGCCAGTAATACAGCACCTTGGGAACATGCACAGGCACGGCCCGCTCGCTCAGCTTCAGGAACAGGTCGTGGTCCTGGCTGCCGTCACAGGCAGGGTCCAACCCTCCCACAGCGTCGAACAGAGCCTTTTGGAACACGGAAAAATGGCAGATGTAATTGCAGCAGTTGAGGTAATCCGGCGCAAAATCCGGTTTGAAGTGGCCTGCCGTGGGCCGGCGCACGTCCGAAGTGAACAACGCCTCGTCGCTGTACAGAAACGCCGCGCCCGTCTCGTGAGCGGCCTTCATCATCTCGTATACCGCATGAGGCGCCAGCACGTCGTCGTGGTCGGTAAGGGCCAGGTACTCCCCGGCGGCCAGCGCGGCGGCAGCGTTGGTGTTGGCCGAGATGCCTTTGTTTTCCACCTTCGTATATACGATACGCGCGTCCCGGGCCTGATAGGCGCGCACCGTTTGCGCCACATCACCGTGGGCCGCGTCGCTGGCGTCGGCCAGGCAGAGCTGCCAATTCGGGCAGGTCTGGCCCAACACGCTGTCCAGCAGCTGGCGCAGGTATTTCTGCGGCGTATTGTACAGAGGTACGCAGATGCTCACCGCAGGCCAGCCCAGCGCGCCGTAATCCAGCGCGCGCTGGGCCGCCAGCGTTTCCTTTTGGGGCAGAAAACGCCCTTTTTTGCTGCCGAAGCGCCGCTTCAAAAATGCCGCCGAACGCTTGAGCGTGGGGCCGAAGCCATCCGTGCGCACCGTCTGGGCAAAGAAGCCCGCCAGCTCCCGCATGCGCTTGATTTTCAAATTCATGGATAATCTCCTTTTAACAATGGCCAGCCTTGCCTTTTATGCGCCGCCGTGAAGCGCTTTGCGCGGCCGTTCAAACAGCGCTGCGGGCCAAAGGCCGTCCCTTTATGAACTATGAACGCGCCCCGAACCGGCGCGGCACAAAGACGCACGCGGCCCGGTTCCCGCATCCGCCGCTGCGCAGGCAATGCCGCAAGCGGGGCCCTGCGGCTCTTTCAGGTCGCGTATTTTGTATAATTTTCTTTATTTATACCCATAGTTTTCATATAGGAGCGTAAAATGCGGATTATAATACGGGTCGCCCTGCTGCATCAGTCCAGCGTATCTGGCACAAAAGCGCGCTTTTTCCCTTTCGTACCGGGCCTGCTTCTCGCCGCCCGCGCGGGTATCGTCGCCCCGGCTCTTGCTCTCATGGTGCACCGCCGCCGCAAAGGGCGTCATTACGTTCAGCAGCCCGCTCTGCCACAGCCGCAGGCAAAAGTCCACGTCATTGTACGCTACGGCGAAATTTTCTTCGTCCAGCCCGCCGAAGCGGTCGTAAAGCTCTTTTTTCACCATCAGGCACGCGCCCGTCACCGCGCACATATTCTGCGTGGTCGCAAGGCGGTACATATCGCCGCCGCTGTCCCGCGGGTGGCCCTTATGGCTGTGTCCGGCGCTGCCGCCCAAACCGATGAATACGCCCGCGTGCTGGATGGTTCCGTCGGGGTAAAAAAGCTTCGCGCCCACGGCTCCCACGTCCGGCCGCTGGGAATAAGACAGCAGCTCCCGCACGAAGCCGGGCGTTTCCACCTGGATGTCGTTATTCAGCAGCAGCAGGTGTGCGCCCGTGGCATGCCGCGCGCCGAAATTGTTGATGGCGCTGAAATTGAAGCCGCCTTTGTAGGTGAGCACGCGGCAGTTCGGGTACTGCTGCTGTGCCCGCCTGTAACAGGCGAACGTTTCGGCCTGTGTGGAATTGTTTTCCAGCACCAGCACCTCCAGATCGTCCCAGCCGGCGTTCCGGTACAGGCTTTCCAGACAGCGGGCCAGGTCCTCCGAATGGTCCTTGTTGGGGATAAGCACCGTCACGCGGCCGGGCCGCGTGACGTCATACCGGGTGCGGTATGCGCCGGGGCTGCCGGGAATGGGTTCCACGCGGCCGGGCATGCCCAGGCGCAGAAGCTGGGCCTCCACCGCCGCCGCGCCCGCCGCCAGCGCATAAGGCTTTGCCTGCATGCCGCTGGCGGTGGAGCCGCCGTGCCCGCGCCACCAATACAGCACTTTGGGAACGTGCGCCACCTTTTGGGCGCGCTCCGTCAAGCGCAGGATCAGGTCGAAATCCTGCGCGCCGTCAAATTCCGCGCGTTCGCCGCCGCCCGCCGCCGCCAGCAGCGCACGGCTGAATACGGCCAGATGCGTGATGTAATTGCAGCCGCGCAGCGTGTCGGGGGAAAAGTCCGGCTTGAAATGGTATTCGCCCAGCTTTTTCAGCGTGGAATCCAGCACGATCTCATCCGAATAAACAAAGTCCGCCCCCTGCTCGTTGACGGCTTTCACCGCCTCGTACAGCGCATTGGGGGTGAGCACGTCGTCGTGGTCCAGCAAAGCGATATACTCTCCCTGTGCCGCCGCAAGGGCCGCGTTGGTGTTTTCGGCAATGCCGCCGTTTTTGGCAAGGCGGATATAACGCACGCGCGCGTCCCGCACGGCACGCACAGCCTTTTCCACCTCGCCGTGGGCCGCGTCGGATGCGTCCGCCAGCACCAGCTCCAGGCCGGCGTAGGTCTGGCCCAGCACGCTCCGCATCATTTCGCGCAAAAATTTGGGCGGCGTATTGTACAACGGCACCACCACCGACACAAGCGGCATGCGGGCAAAGCGCGCCGCGCGCTGGGCCTTAAGTTCCCGGCGCAGCGGGATGTCGGCGCGGAAACGCCACACCTCGCCCTTTGTCATCAGGCTGATGCGGAACGACGCCTCGCGCCACAGCGCCTCGGCGCCGCGCTCCCGCAGGCAGGCGGCGGCGCGGCGGGCAAGGCTTGCAAAATGAGCCGGGCGCGCCGTGCGGCGCAGAGCTTTTGCAAAGGAATCGTGCTCCGCCGGGTTTTTGGGGGTATTTTCTTCTGGCATACGGCTTATCCCTTTCCGGTTTCATCGAAGACAGACCGCACAATTTACACCCTGAGCTTCAGGCACTGTGCCGCCATGGCTCTCCGCCATGTTTCGCAAAAATCTCATTGCGCTGTCGGCGTCGGAATTGTGCGGTACCGTCTTATGACGCGGCGCGGCCCGGGCGGATGCGCCGGCCCCGCGGCCCGCGCCGGCCGCCGAGAGCCGCGCCGGTGATGTGCGCCTTTACGGCGCCTCAATGATCCTCTTGTTGCTGTTCGCGTTCTGAATGGCTGCGGCCTCCGGGTCCAGCGCCTTGTATGCGGCGCACACCTCGGCCGCTTCGCCCTGCATCTTTACGCGGCCCTCATTTTTCCTGAAACATGAAGTCACCCACGGACAATATCTCGTCCGCAATGAGTACGTCCGGCTTGGTGATCGTGGCGATGGCAAACGCAATACGCGCCACCATGCCGGAGGAATAGTTCTTCAGTGGAACGTCCAGAAATTCCCGCAGCTCGCTGAAATCCACGATCTCGTCGAATTTTTCGTCGATGTACTTGGGCGTCAGGCCCAGCACCGTGCCGTTGAGATAGATGTTCTCCCGGGCGGTGAGGTCCATGTCGAACCCCGCGCCCAGCTCAATGAGCGGCGCGATGCTGCCGTGCACCACCACATTGCCCGCCGTGGGCTTGAACACGCCGGAGATCACCTTCAAAAGCGTGGATTTGCCCGAACCGTTCAGCCCGATGATCCCGTGGAACTCACCCTTATGCACGGTGAGGGAAACATCGCGCAGCGCGTAAAATTCTTCAAACTGCAGCTTGCCCTGCACGGCGGCCAGAAAATACTCTTTCAGGCTCTCGTGCTTTTCCTTTGCCATGTTGAAGCGCATGGACACGTTGTTTACTTCGATCATTTTCACAGCGGCGTCCTCCCTCAGATATGCAGGACAAATTTGTCCTGCTGGCGGCGGAACACGAACAGGCCCACAGCCAGCGCGATGACCGCACACAGGCCGCAGATCCAGACCATGCTCCAGGTGAGGCCCGTGCCGTCCAGCACCGTGGCGCGGAAGCCCGTGATGTACCAGTACAGCGGGTTGAAACGGATGACCTGGGAAAGGCTCAGCTCCACGCTTCCCACCACCAGCGGATTCATCTGCTCAGGGTCATAGAAAATGGCGGAAAAATAGTTCAGCGCCAGCGTAAACACACCCCACAGATGCATCACATCCCGAAAGAACACTGTTGCCGCGGCCAGTGCAAGGCCGATGCCCAGCGTGAATACAAACAGTGTCAGCAGCGGATAAAACGCCAGAAGCACGGTGGCGTGCAGCTTGGCTCCTGTTACAAGCATTACAATAACGAGAGCAATGAACGAGAACAGACAGTTCACCAAAGCAAAGCACACCCGCTCCAGCGGAAAGATGTATTTTGGGATATACACCTTTTTGATGAGCGGCGCCGCGCTCAGCATGCTGCCCATGGCGCTGCCGGTTCCTTCATTGAAAAAGTTGAACAGCAGCTGCCCAATGAGCAAATATACGGAAAAATTTTCGATACCGCTGCCACGCATGTCAAAAAGCGTGGAAAACACCACCACCATGACGACATTCATCAGCAGCGGGTTGAGCACGCTCCACACCACGCCCAGCACGCTGCGGCGGTATTTCAGCTTGAAATCACGGCCGATCAGGTTCTGCAGCAGGTAGCGGTATCGCCAGAAATCTTTGGCGTAAGCCTTCAGCATCTGCATCCCGGTTTACCACCTTTCAAAGAATTCATAGGTCTGCTCCTTGAAGCCCCTGTGCTCCCCATCCTTGGCGGAAAGGCGGATCTCGCCGTCCACCGCGGGCCACACGATGCCCACGTCCGGGTCATCCCACTTCACGCCGCCCTCGGCCGCGGGGTCGTAATAGTCGGTGCATTTGTAAGTAAACTCCGCTTCTTCGGACAGCACCAGAAAGCCGTGGGCAAAGCCCTGCGGGATATAAAACTGCTTCTTATTTTCCGCAGAGAGCGTCACGCCCACCCATTTGCCGAAGGTCTCGCTGTTCGGGCGGCAGTCCACCGCAACGTCGAACACCTCGCCCGACACCACGCGCACCAGCTTGCCCTGGGTATGCTCCTTCTGGAAGTGCAGCCCGCGCAGCACGCCCCTGGTGCTTTTGCTCTGGTTGTCCTGTACAAAGGGGCCGGGAATGCCCGCGGCAGCGAATTCCTCCGCCTGATAGGTCTCCATAAAATAACCCCGGCTGTCGCCGAACACCGTAGGTTCGATGATGATCACGCCGGGGATCTCGGTTGCGATAAAATTGAATTTGCTCATAAACAAGAACAGTCCTCTCCTGTTTTTTCATTCCGCAGCAGGCCCGTCCGCATGGAACAAGCCAAGTATAGAATATCATAAAACGGCCTCGCGTTCAAGGTATCCCGCGCATGCGGGCTTCCAAAGGCGCGCGCAGCAAAACGCGGCGCGCGGACAACGGGTCTTCCCGTCCGCGCGCCGCCGTTCGTGCGCAGCCTTATTCTACCGGGGCGAAATATTCCGCCGGGTCCACATAAGCGCCGTCCTCCAGGAACTCCAGATGCACATGCGTTTCCATGGCGCTCTCGGCGGGCAGCTCGCCCACCGTGCCCAGTGCGTCGCCCACGGCCACGGTGTCGCCCTCTTTCACAGCGATGTCCGCAAGGCCGCATACGCGTACCGTCAGCTTTCCGGCGTTCAGCTCCACAACGCCGCCCCACTGGGGGTCCTCATAAGCGCGGGCCACCACAGCGCCGGTGGGCGCCGTTACGGCGTCGCCCGCCGCGCCGGCCAGGTCCATGCCATTGTGGGTGCGCCAGTCCTTCATGGTATCGTTGAACACCAGCTCGTCACCACTGAAAGCCTGCAAGGCCGCCCCAGCCCGCGGCGATGCGAACGAGGGCGTTTGCACCGGCTGCGAGCTTGCAGGCGCGGCGGGCGCGGATGAAGCAGGCGATCAGCTGGGCGCAGATGAAACCGTACTTTGCGGCTTCGATGACGAGGATGGCGATGTGGGCGCCACGGGCACGTCCTCCTGCTTTTCTTCTACGGGGGTATGCTGTTCTTCCTGCCATGGAATGTCCTCCTCACCTTGGATCTGCGGCGCGGGGTCCGCGCCCAGTTTGTCCATCATGCTGTTGATGGCAAGGAAACTGGCCGTGGCCGCGCCCGCGATGACGAGCGTCAACGCCAGATAAAAGCCCTTGCCCTTCCAAAAGCTTTTGGATTCCTGATTGTTTTTCATATTTTTCCTCCCTGCCGTGTTGCCGCCCTGGCCCGCGCGCGGCGCGCTGGCTGCGGCTGCGGCACATGATAGTAGTATTTTGGACAGGCGCGCCCCGAATATACATGCCGCCGGCCACGCGGTACGGCCGCAAAAAAATTTACATTTCCGCCGCACCGTGCGTTTTAGCCGGGCTTGCGTTTTTAATCTTAAAAAAGTACAATAATGCTATATACTTCCCGGCCGCATGCCGCCCGTTTGCGGGGCGCGGCCTTTTCAGAAAGGAGGCTCCTCCCATGGCGGGATACATTGCCGGGATCGGCGGCGCGAACGTGGACATCCACGGCCAAAGCGACGCTCCCATCGTAATGCGGGATTCCAACCCCGGCCGCCTGCATCTTTCGGCGGGCGGCGTGTGCCGCAACATCTGCGACAACCTGTGCCGTCTGGGCCTGACGGTGGAGCTGTGCAGCGCTGTGGGCGGTGATGCATACGGCGACATGCTGCGCGGCGCCTGCACCGCCGCGGGCATCGGGACGCGGCATCTGGCCGTGTTCCCCGCCCAGAATACGTCCGCCTACATTTCCATCATGGACAGCGAAGGCGACATGCTCGTAGCCATGAGCGACATGCATATTTTAAAAGAGGCTCTGACGCCCTCGTATGTGGAGGGGCTGCTGCCTGTGCTGAACGGTGCGGACGTCTGCGTGGCGGACGCAAACCTTTCGGCCGGCGCGCTGGAAACGCTCGCCACACGCTGCACCGTCCCGCTGATGCTGGACCCCGTATCCACGGCATGGGCGCGCAACGCCGCGCCGCTGGCGGGATACTTCCACACGCTCAAGCCCAACCTCATGGAAATGGAAGTGCTTTCCGGCATACGCATCACAAACGAACGCGAGCTGGACGCCGCCTGCGGCATGCTGCTGGAAAAAGGCGTGTACCAGGTGTTTGTAAGCCTGGGACGCGAGGGGCTTTATTTCAGGCGGCAGGGCTGCGGCGCGCTGCGCAAAAAAAGCCGCCCCTTCCCCATGAAAAACGCCACCGGCGCAGGCGACGCCACAATGGCCGGTATCGTGTATGCATGGGTGAACGGCCTTTCACCCGGGGACACGCTGGATTTTGCGCTGGGCGCGGGCCTTGCGGCCATCGACAGCGCCGATACCATCAACCCGGCGATGAGCCCCGCGCTCGTCGCCAAGCTTGTAAAGGAGTATGTATTATGAATTTGAAAGAATATCTGTCCATCACGCCGGAAATCTCCGCCGCCATCCGTGACGGCAAGCCCGTTGTCGCGCTGGAGAGCACGATCCTCTCCCACGGCATGCCCTACCCCGACAACCTTGCCTTTGCGGCCGAGGTGGAGCGCATCGTGCGGGCGGAGGGCGCAGTGCCCGCCACCATGGCGATCATCGACGGCGTGCTGAAGGTGGGCCTTACGCAGGACGAACTGGAGCTGATGTGCAAAGGCGAAGGCGTGGCCAAGGTATCCCGGCGCGACCTTCCCATCATGGTGGCGGAAAAGCGCACGGGCGCGACGACAGTAGCCTCCACGATGATCCTTGCCAGCCTGGCGGGCATCCGCGTGTTCGCCACGGGCGGCATCGGCGGTGTGCACCGCGGCGCGGAAAAGACCATGGACATCAGCGCCGACCTGCAGGAGCTGCGCCAGACCTCGGTGGCCGTGGTGTGCGCCGGCGCGAAGATGATCTTGGATATCGGCCTGACACTGGAGTATCTGGAGACCATGGGCGTTCCCGTGCTGGGCCTGCGCACGGACGACTTTCCCGCGTTCTACTGCCGCAGGAGCGGCTTCGGCGTAGATCACAACGCCAAAGACGAGGCCGAGATCGCCCGCATTGCCAAAACGAAGTGGGACCTGGGCCTGGCGGGCGGCATACTCATCGGCAACCCGGTGCCCGAGGAATATGCCATGGACTTTGACGAGATGACAGCCGTCATCGAAAAGGCCATTGCCGGCGCCAACGCCGAGGGCGTGCGCGGGAAGAACATCACCCCCTACCTGCTGGCGCACATCGTGGAATACACAGGCGGCCAGTCTCTCAAGACCAATATCCAGCTTGCGTACAACAATGCCCGAGCGGCCGGCAAAATCGCCGTGGCCTACGCCCGGCTGTAAACGCCCGCCGCCCTGCGGCGGCTGAAAATCAAGAAAACACGAGGAAGTGCAATGGACACCTGCAAAAACTGCGGCAAGCCGCTGGAAAACCCGGACCAGGAGCTTTGCCCGGCCTGCCGCGCCGTGGAAAACGCAAAGGCGCGGACCAGGCGGGAGGAAAAAGCCGGGCATGCGCGCCGCCGGCGCATGAACCGCACCACACGCAAAATGCTCATCGCCGTTTGCGTGCTCGCCGTGGTCTTCACAGGCCTGTGCGTCACGGCCACAGTGATGTATGACAAATACAACCCGGACGAGTTCATCGCGTCGGTGGACGCCGCGCTGGAGGCAGGCGACGCCCGCGCGCTGAAAAATCTGCTCAAGGGTGAGGACCTGACGGTCTCCGACGAGGGCGCCGCCGCGCTGTGCCGTGCTTTCACAGACGCGGCGCAGCGTGAAGCGCTGCGCGGACAGCTGGAGGACCAGGTGGTAGACGGCGGCGCACAGGGGGCGTTCTCCGCGCTGGGCGTGGAAAAGGAATCGGTGTTCTTCGGCTACAGCCGCTATTCTCTCACCGTGCACAGCGTGCGGCTGCTGCTCAGCTCCCCGGTGCAGAACCTGCGTCTTTCGCTGGACGGCGTGCCCCGCACAGGCGAACAGACGGCGGACGGAATTTTGTATCAGAACCTGTTCCCCGGCCTGTACACCTGCACGGTGACGGGCACCACCGCTGCCGGGCAGGCGGTGGAGGGCGACGCGACGGACCTTGCGCTGCTGTCCTCCGTCGAACCCACTGTGTTCAGCGGCGCCCTGCCCATCGCGGATATCACGGTGTCCGGCTGTGTGAACGACGGCGCGGTCATCACCGTGGACGGCGCGGCTGTGGAGCAAAAGCCTGTGAACGGCGTTGTCACGCTGCCGCAGGTGGCTGTGGGCAGCACCATCGGTATGCAGTATACGGCTCCGTGGGGCGCTGTGACGACAGCCTCCGTGCAGTTCGCAGACAAAACGGTCACCGCACTGGCGTTTGAAAACCCGGTGACAGAGGGCGGCGTACCCGCGGCCGGGGAGCTGAACACGCTGCTCACCGCCCATTATGCCGCATATCTGGATGCGCTGAACAATCAGGACACAGCGCTGATCTCCGGCTGCACCGAGGAATACAAAGCCGCGCTCGCACAGGGCGTTGTCTCCGACACACACAAGGCCAACCTGTATGTGATGGGTACCGCCGAGTGCAATCCCGCCGCCATCAAGAGTACCGCGGCGGACGGCACTGCGCGCGTATCGTGCTATGTGAAGCTGACATACACGTATTCAGACCGGGAATCCCACGAGGAGACGCCGGCCACGGCATACCGTGTGTACACGTTCACCTGGGCCGACGGCTGGAAAGTGAGCGCCTCGGCGGACTCCACGGAAGAAGCCTACAATGCCGCCTCGATGGATGCGCTGCCCTGAAAATCATAAACCGGAGGATACGGCATGAAGCTCTTGTTCAAACAACGCATGTTTTCATGGTTCGACAGCTATGATATCTACAACGAAGCGGGCGACGCCGTCTACGAGGTCAAGGGCGTGCTGAGCTGGGGCCACTGCCTGAAAATCTTCGGCCCGGACGGCGCGGAGCTGGGCACGGTAAAAGAAGAGGTGTTCTCTTTCCTGCCGCGTTTTGCGCTTTACGTGGGCGGCGAATGCGTGGGACAGATCAAAAAAGAATTCACGTTTTTCAAACCCGTGTTTACGCTGGACTGCAGCGGCTGGAGCATCGAGGGCGATCTGTGGGAATGGAATTACCTTGTCAGCGATGCGGACGGCCGCACGGTAATGACCGTGCAGAAGGAATTACTGAACTGGACGGACACCTACGTGCTGGACATTGCCGACAGCGCCGACGCACTGTACTGCCTGATGGTGGTGCTGGCCATAGACGCCGCCAAATGCTCGCAGAACGGTTGACCGCGTGCTTACAAAAATAAAAAGTGTTTTCGCGGGACCTGATTGCGGAGTCCGCCTATGGTGTCGCTTTCTTAGCATTAAGAGAGCAACCAAAGAGCGGTCCCTGTGGGGCTGGTAACCGGCCAGGCCGGTTTCGCCGCAGGCGAAACGGAGGTGAAAGCCGACGCGCGCCGTGGCGTTCCGTTCCGCTTAAGAAATTGAATTTCCAATTCCACATCAAATTTGAGTTTGCTGTAAAAGCAAAAGCTGCTGAATCGCTTGTCCCATCGAACGATTCAGCAGCTTTTTTATTTGCAGCGTTCTCCATGCAGCACAGACAGACTGCATTTTTATCAAAGCGGCTCTTTTATTTATGCCGTCAGGAGCAAAGCAAAGTAGAACAGCACGATCGATTTCATAAAGTTCATACAGAGCAAATGCAGGCAGGAACCACATCAAGTGCAAGTTCCGGCGAAAAATGTGTAAGGCAAAGCCAGCGTCCAGTGGTTTTTGGATGACAGGCTTCCAGACCAAAAGGTTTCCAAGCATCCACCGCAGCATACAGCATTGCCTCCCGTTCTTTCCGTAGTTTTTATAGTTTTGCACAGCAAAGCTATAAAAACCTCATCGTAATGGCCGCGGGCCGGGGCCGGCCCGCATGGCCTAAAAATAGCCTGCGGCTATTTTTTAGTGATTTGATAAAATTGCAATCTTTTTATAGGTCCTTATATAAGCAAAGGGTGATGTTATCACACCCCAAAAGGCAATCTAAGACAACCATGTTTAAACCATTATTGCGAATCTCTCCAACCCTTGCACAAACTGGGAGTTGTGATATTGGTATTATTTAAGCAGCAACAAATTAGTTTGTTCCAAAATGTCTGTTTTAGAAATATCATATGGCATTGGGTCAACGTCCTCAAAGCAATCATTCGATGCATATGAACGATTATCAGTCCACTCTAATACCCACCAGCTTTGAAGAGTGGTAACTTTGAAAAAATCACCATTCAATGTCCAACATTTACCAGATGGCTGTAGTTCAATTTTATTAGCACCAAGTTCCAAAAAGCGTTTTTCACAAATCCTTTTGATTTCATCTTGAGTCATGCAACCACCGCCTTTACAAATTCCGGTTTATCTATTTAATCCTCTGAAAACCATGTATTTTCAAGGCTTTTCGCCAGTATAATTTTCAAACCTTATGTATTTTCCCTTGTTTTTTCCCTTATGAGTAAAAACAAGGGAAACTTTTTATTATTCGCCGCCGACTACCTTATCCAGAAGTCTTGCGGAAGTACGCTTCGCTTCCCTTGTAGCGTGAGCGTAGATATTCATTGTGGTACTGACATCAGCGTGTCCGAGAAGCTCCTGCACATCCTTTGGTGCTGCTCCATTTGAGAGCAGATTGCTTGTGAATGTGTGTCTCAGCATATGAAAATGGAAATCTTCAAAGCCTTCCAGCTTCTTCTTAGCTGCCCTGCACATAACCCCTACCGTACTCGGCGATTCAAACGCCCCGTCCGGCCTGAGGCAGACAAAGGATATTTCCTTGTATCCCTCCGGGACTTCCTCCGTTCTCGGCAAACTGTAAACCTCATAATAAGTACGGTCTTTTTCTTTGACCTCACTGTAATAGTTGAGGCTGTACAGCTCTCCGTATCGGAAGCGGTTTTTGTGCTGTTCAGCTTTGGCTGTTCTAAGGATTTCTGCCAGTGTGTCGCAGAAGTCCACAGTGCGGATTTTCTTTCGCTTGGTCGCTCCGATTTCCGTCTTGTGCCTTGCTCCGTTGTAGCGCATACTGCGGCGTACCGTGAGGTACTGACCTTCAAGGTTAATATCCTGCCAGGTCAAGCCGCAAACCTCGCCAATGCGAAGCCCCGTGTAGTAGGCAATCTGAATGGGCAGCAGCGCCGGATTGTCTTTCTTTTTCAAGAAATCTTCCAGTTGCAAATACTGCTCATAGCTGATTGTGGGAGCGGAAGTCACATCCCCGTCCTCGTCTGAGAACAGCTCGTATTCTTCCTTTTTGCCCCTCCACACGACATACTGCATCGGGTTAAAGGAAATCAACCTTTTGGGGAACACCGCAAAGCGGAACGCCCCTTGCATGACTGCTGAGAACAATCGCAGATACCCTTTGCTGAGTGCCTTTGCCTGTGTGCCGTCGGGATTTGTGCCGCCGAAACTGAGGAAGTCGATATATGCCTGTAAATGGTCAGCCGTTACACTTTTCAGTTTTCGCTTGCCGATGGGGTGCTGTTTGATACGGTTGACAGTACCCTGATACGCCATAACCGTACCGTTACTCAGATTGCCGGGTTTCAATTCTTCTTCCACCCATTGATCTAAAAGCATTCCCACCGTAACATTCTCCGTTTTGGCAACGAATTTCTTTTCCTCGTAGTCCTCCATTGCCTTTCGGAGCAATGCTTCCGTTTCTGACTTGCTTTCTGTTCCGGGGAACTCCTTCTGCACACGGTTTCCGCTTTCATCTTCGATATAAAAGCGATAGTACCACTTTTTGCCTTTCTTTCTTACAGAACCTTTTGCCATAGATAAAATATCTCCTTTCTATCCGTGGCAATCGGGACTGTGACATATGGTGTGCGTAAAGTAATAATGTCACTTGTCGGTTGTTGTTTCAGCCGGCATTTTCATTTGTCAAGGTGCCACGGAATTTTTCTTCTCGGCCAGCTTTTCTTCGGCTGCCGTCACTATCCCGAAAAGTTCGCTCATAGATACCTTTGTGCGACCCTCATCGTAGATATGTAAAATCCCGTCAAGAAATCGCTTCATATCTTCGATCGGTGCTTCCATTTCGTTGCGATAGACCTTTTCTGTGATTGCGCCCGATTCAATGGCATATCGCATCAGCGATTCTTTCAGCCCCTCGTCCGCAGCTACACGGTCAACCTCTGCCATAGCATCAGCGAAGTGATAACAGAGTACCGAGTACAGGTCTATCATCTTTCCAAGAAATGTGGTCAGAAGCTGTTGGTGCGGCTCTCCCTGAACAACGCTCACGCTGTCAAGGCATTTTGCAATGTGACTTTCAATGTCTCTCTGGCAGAGCGTTTTGGCGTCATATTCCTTTTCTTCGGAAAGACCTGTCAGCCATTCGGGAGTGGTCAGAAGTGCTTCTGCCAGTCCGTTGATAATCATGGTTCGCTTCGGGTCAACACCGTCTGCTTCATATCGCTGGATGGTGGATTTGTTTACACCGATGCGTTTTCCGAGTTCCGGCATTGTGAGATTCAGTTCCAATCTTCGTTCCTTCACTCGTTCACCGACCTGTTTTGCAGTGAATGTGATTTCTTCTTTCAAGGCTTTCACCTCCTTGCGAATATAAGCATAGCACCAAAGAGCTCAATTTGCAACCCTATTTTGCGTATTTTCTCAAAAATATTTAATAATAGGTTGCAAAACAGGTTGACAAGAGATTGCAAAATAAGTATAATTATGATTGCAAAGTTGCAAAACGAGTATTTCACAAAGGAGGAATGAATATGAGCACAACCAAAATGGGACTTACCATCGAAGAAGCCGCTGAATGTACGGGCATCGGGAGAAATACCATGCGCAAGTTGGTAGACTGGGGCAAGCTTCCTGTCCTAAAGGTAGGAAGAAAGACCATCATCCGAACCGATACGCTGGAGCACTTTATTGTTAGCGCCGCCCCGACTTGTCCGGAAAAAGCCGAGCTGAATTGACAAAAAGCCGGAGTGATTTGTCAAAGCAGCCGGGCAGTTCTGCCAGTTTTGCAATGTTGTTAGACAAAGAACAGGACCACCGAGGTGGTCCTGTTCTTTTAAGTGGATGTGCTATGATTGTATTCTGGTAATAAACGGAGCAAGAGGAAGAGATCCTAGTTATTGAAAATGATAGCCACATTTTCAATAACCAAAGTGAATCTCTGCTTCCTCTCACAGACCATGATTAGCATAGCACACTTTGTGATAACCCGCAATGGGGAAAAAGACAAAAATTTTTAGCCAAGAGAGCAGCGTCTGTCCAATCTGTGGTGGACCGCTCAAAGTACATGGAACCTGCATCCGCAAGGTCCGGCAAGGAGAACATACGCACCAAATTCATCTAAGGGTGATGGAGTGCCGACATTGCGGAAAGACCCACCGGGAACTGCCGGAGGGCCTAGTCCCATACAAGCGACATGACCTGAACTCTCTTTGCGAGATTGCTGAGGCCACAGAAACCCAGCACACTTGCGAAACTTCAACTTGGCTGCGCATCCGTTTCTGGCTTGCATGGTTTCTTTGGTATGCCCAAAACGTTCTGGACGGGTTGATTACGGCGGGCCAGATGTCGGCGACATTTAGCCCCGGCCATTCCCTACGCCGGCGGACGGCGAGTTTTGTCCGGCTGGTGGTGAACAGCGGAAATTGGGAACAGCACCGTTCCGCCATGACAAGGAAGGACATCCCGTCTATACTGGTGTCATCCTAAAATGTGTAGGAGGTAACACTGGTATGGATATGAAAGACCAAAAAGCTCGCCACCGAGATTGCCGAGGAACGGATGACTCTGATTGCGCCCCTGTTGTCGCAAAACCTGGACAAAGACAGTGTGCGACTAATTCGAGCTGAAATCTGTGAGCGAAACCAAATTTCCCAAAGGACACTGGAACGCTATCTGACTTCCTACTTGAAAGGCGGATTTGATGCTCTGAAGCCGCAGAGCAGGAGTGCTGAGTGCAAGTACAAAATCCCGCAAGAGTTGCTAGACGAGGCCATCCGGCTACGCAGGGAGCTCCCCAGTCGAAGTGTCCCGACCATTATTAAAATTCTTGAACTGGAGGGGAAAGCAGAGCCCAACGATAAAGGCTATGCTTCCCAACGATTCCAGCGCGCTCACCGGCACGATTTGTGGCAAGGCGATATTAAGTATGGCCTTATCCTCAATCTGGGAGGGAAAACCACACAGACCTACTTTTCCTGTCTGATTGACGATGCCACCCGGTATATCC